>Ga0209287_10000397_pt1 | contig 27087 bp, 19 predicted proteins | sample PPLLak3cmMay2015_2_FD_187255 | JGI IMG/M metagenome (GOLD analysis project Ga0209287, IMG submission 187255) | Freshwater sediment microbial communities from Prairie Pothole Lake near Jamestown, North Dakota, USA - PPLs Lake P8 Core (1) Depth... | ecosystem: Environmental > Aquatic > Freshwater... | reverse complement strand
GTTTTCGTAACCAAATTCCTTAATAGCAAAACCCCATTTCTTTTCGATTCTTTCCTTGAGCGCATCGTTCATCATATATTGGTCTTTTTTTATGGTCCATTGAGTACGAAGATAGGTTTCAAATGATGGCGCAGCTTCGTGAAATCCATTCAGCTGTAATGTATCATAGATGTTCTTTATTTCTTGAAAAGGTTGGGTAACAAAGTCTTCATAGCAGACTTCCACGAGGTTATTTTTGGGAATCAGTTTTCGTTCCATTATATATTTTTGAGTCATCTTGGTGTACAGATTCATCATACTTTCTTCGACTTCTTCAATCCTTGGAGGTTTTTGTATACAGAAACGAGGAATCGCTATGCTCATGAACTTCATCATGGAAAAATACAGATCATAAGGATTCCGATAAAGAAAAATGAACTTCGCATCAGGGAACATCTCCAGCAATATCTTTATTTTTCCAGTGTTATCCTGATTCTTTAAAACCAACTGTTTTCCGTTTCGATACAGTGTGATTTTCTTTAAAATATACATATAATGCCGTTTCCATTCATCAATAGTCTCTTTTGATGCAGTATCCATGCAGACAGACGTATTATAAAACTCCATGTTCTTTGGAAAACACCATCCATGGTAATATGAATGCCGAGAGAATGCCCCAATAACATATTGATCTTCTTGTGGATAATCTGCATCCATAGGAACGTCATCCATCGGCCTTTTTTTCGGGATGCTTGCACTCACCAAAGGTTTGAAGAGTTTTTCACTGCCAAGGAAGACCCCAGGGAGATACGCCTGGAATGTCGTTAAATAACCAAGTTTTTTATCCTGGGAAAAGACATTATGTAGATAGGTCGTTCCACTGCGCCAATGACCGATGATAAACAGAGGAGGATGAATAATTTCGGTCTGTTCGATGCGTTTATCGAATTGTAATCGGTCTTTGATAAAAAAAGGAAGCATTATCGTACTGAGAGATAACGAGTAAATCATCCGTGGAATGTATTGAACATCAATCTTGAATTTATTCTGAGCAAGAAGGCACAGGAAATTTGGAAGGGTATAGCCCGGGAGCGGGGTATTTTTTACGTAGAATGCTTGTTGTTTTAAATTGTCAAATTCCATAAGGCCAGGATATTTCCCGGTCTCTTATTTAAAAGTTATGAACGTTTCAATAAGGATTTGTTTGAAACAAGTCTTTCAGTTTTTTCATAACGAATATTGAGAAAATTGGCACAAAATTGGGAAAAAACTATTTATAGACATTCCCTATTAAATATACTATGAAGAACGTTAGATTACCTAAGAGATCAACGGTCAACTTTTTTACTGAATTTCGGTTGATGATTTTTTTCATTATTTTTTTGTTATTAAGCACTTCCATACCACTATCATCGTCTCAGCAACTACATCAAGATCCATTACCTTTGAATTTTTCAGAAGGACAATTTTTGTATTCTCCGATGTGGACTACGACGACATATTTACGCCATGCTGATGGATCATTGAACCATTCGTGGACAAGCAGCTATTTTCCTGGTATCGCTGTATGGTGGCTAGGTGATGGGACGATTCTACGGACTATTCGAACTGGTTCCGGTGGTGGGACCGGCGGGTCTGGCGGTGGTGTTCAAAAAGTAGAATGGGATGGAACAATCGTATGGGATTTCCGGTATAATACCAACGGGGTCCTGTCTCATCATGACGTGAAAACATTACCGAATGGAAACGTGCTACTGATTGCGTGGGAAACCAAAACACGCACTGAGACGATTGCTCAAGGAAGGAACCCAAGTTACGTTTCCAATAGTGGGTTTTGGCCTGACCATGTCATTGAGGTTCAACCAACAGGACCTTCAAGCGGTGAGATAGTCTGGGAGTGGCATGCCTGGGATCATCTCGTTCAGGATTATGATTCATCAAAAGAGAATTATGGTGTCGTCGGAGACCACCCAGAGCTTATTGATATCAACTATGCGACCTCAACCCAACTAGATTGGATGCATACCAACTCTGTTGATTACCACGCGCAGTTTGACCAAGTATTGCTGAGTGTCCATAATTTCAATGAAATCTGGGTCATCGACCATAGCACCACAACAGAGGAAGCAGCAGGGCATACCGGTGGGAACAGCGGGAAAGGCGGTGACATTCTCTACCGCTGGGGAAACCCAATGACCTATGACGAAGGTACCACAACTGATAGGAAATTATTTAGCCAGCATGACGCGTCATGGATTGATGAAGGACTCCCTGGTGAAGGAGACATCCTTATCTTCAATAATGGTGCAAATCGTCCGGGTAGTCATTATTCCACGGTTGACCAAATTACCCCCCCGGTAAACGAAAACGGTGAATATGCTCTTGAACCGGGTTCCGCGTATGGCCCAGAGACGCAGACCTGGAGTTATGTTGCCAACCCACCTACGAGTTTTTATTCAAGCTTCATCTCAGGTGCCTGGCGACTTTCCAGTGGAAACACCCTCATAACGAATGGGGAAACAGGAAAAATCTTCGAAGTCACCCCGGAGGGAACAACCGTTTGGCAATATAACACAGGAGGACAACTCTTTAAAGCCGTCTATATTCCCCCTGAAGCGCCAGAGCCACCGCCACAAAACGAGACGGCACCGAATTTAGACTGCTCGGGTATCCTTTCATGGACCGATATCAAACCTGGTGCGACCGTTGCTGGAAATTTTCAGATACAAAATATCGGGGATAACGAATCGTTGCTGAACTGGACTATTAACATATCATCGATTTCTTGGGGGACTTGGTCGTTTAACCCACAATCGGGAATAAGGTTAACCCCAGAAGATGGTTCAGTGACTGTTCTTGCAACCTTGACAGCACCTGATGAACCGGAATCTGATTTTGAAGGATTCCTGCGAGTAGAAAACATCAACGACGCCACAGATTTCGATATTATTCCTGTGATGTTGTCAACACCTGCAAAAATCATTCCTCCTTGGCTGACGTTCCTCCAACAGTTCCTGTCGTTTATTTTACAGAAGCATCCTGTGTTAGAGAGACTTGTAGATAACCTCATTTCCCAGTAAGTGCAAGTGTGTTTATTAGACAATAAAAAGATATGACAACTAAATAATCCTTAGAAATTATCTTTCTTTTCTTAGCCTAACCATTATCGATGCTGAATTTGTTATAGATTTGGGAAGAACGTTTATTAAGAAAATACGAATAATTGGAACAGACTATGTGCAAAGCTAATCGGAGGTAGAACTATTTCCATTTTAACATCACACTTAAAGGGGAAATATATTTTCGAATCCCAAGCAGACGCAGAGAGAAGGTTCCCGGGCGATCTGCAATTACATCGTGTAAAAAACAAAAAAGATTTTAAGTTATTTTATCAGGTTGCCTTCCAGGTGTATCAGAACAATCCCTCGTGGGTTGCTCCTTTTTGGAACGAGATGAGCGGTTTTTTTAAAAAAAACAATCCGTTCTGGTCCCATGCGGAATGCGCAGTATTCATCGCCAGGAAACAGGGCAAAGTCATCGGTCGAATCGCTGCAATCATCGACTTTTCATATTGCGAGGCAGCTGGGGAAAAAATAGGGTACTTTGGTTTTTTTGAATGCGTCGAAGATTACGACTGCGCACAAGCCCTATTTCAAGTTGCTCAGGACTGGCTTGTGTCAAAAAAAATGAAGATAATGCGAGGTCCCATCGACGGTCGCATTGATATGGGATGCGGCTTTCTTCATACCGGTTTTGATTCACCACCCAGTGTGCTTTCTACGTATTCACCAGCATATTATCTCATCTTTGCAGAGACATTTGGTCTGAAAAAATCACGTGACTTTATCCATTATTCTATTGATTTAACACAACCATTCCCAAAGCAACTTGAAGAAAAAGCACGACGCAGTATGTCGTTAGGCATAAAGGTTCGTTCTTTCAAACGACTCCGCACCAGCGAAGAGCTGAAATGGTGGTGTAACCTTTTTTTGGAAACCTTTTCAGAGCATTGGGGGTTTGTTCCCGTATCACCAGAGGAAGTAAAAACCCGTTTTGGGGTCAAACAACTCCGATGGTTTGTTGACACAAAATTATTTTTAATCGCTGAATCGAACGGTTCACCAGTCGCGTATCTTTGGGCAACACCAGAGTACAATCAGTTGTTTCAAAAAATGCATGGACATCTCGGTGCTGTTGAAGCAATCCGTTTCTTTTTCACACAACGGACAATAAACGCAGGGAAACTCCACTTTATCGGCATACGGAAAGAATTCCGTCATCAAGACATTGGGTCTTTATTAAATTATCAAGCATTACTGGAGATGAAAAACAGAGGATATAAGAGCGCAGAGGTCGGATGTATTGATGAACATAACACGATTGCTCATTCAACGATTGCATTCACTGGTGCAGCGCAATATAAAAAACACCGTGTTTTTGAAAAAGAACTTATAGACTAGGTTGTTGATAAAAAGAGTGACGTAAATGAAAAGCAAACAACAAACGCAAACGAGCCATCTGACGATGCAACATCCCTTGTTTGGGATCTCAACACGACAATGGTTTCACCTTGTGAAAAAAAACGGGGGGATTGACCTGCAGTATCTTCACCGGGCACTTTTCATCACTATTATCTCACTTGGTGCTACCCCGATTCGGATGCTTTTTAAAAGAAAATACGAAAAAAAAATAAATGATGTCACTGTGCATGATCCTCCGGTTTTTATCATAGGTCATTGGCGCAGTGGAACGACCTATCTGCATGAACTCTTAAGTAACGATCCGCAATTTTGTTATACTACACTCTGGAGCACACTCTTACCAGAAGGCAGTCTCATTCTAGAGCCGATGAAGAGATTTCTCGCTCGATTTCTCCCCTCAGAACGACCAATGGATGCCATAAAGGTCGATATGGACGGTCCCTACGAGGACGAAGCAGCTCTCGCGGTCCTGTATCCCTGGTCGTTTTTCCATTGTCTTCATTTTCCCCAAAACGCTGAAGAACAATACCTAAAATCCATTCATTTCCAGGGGCTTTCTTCTAAAGAAAAAAACCAATGGAAAGCAACCTATTTGAAATTCATCAAAACAGTTCTTTATAAGAACCCGGGAAAAAGGTTCCTTTCGAAAAACCCTCCAAACACCGCTCGTATCGCAACCTTGCTTGAACTGTTCCCTGAAGCAAAATTCATCCATATCTATCGAAGTCCTTATCTTGTATATCTGTCGACAAAAAAAATGAGAACAAGGGTGTTGGATAAACTTGCGTTACAAGACGCTTCTGAAAAAGAATTAGAAAAACAAGTCATTTCAAACTATATTCGCCTGATGACTAGCTTTTTTGAACAAAAAGAACGACTACAAATAGACAGGTTCGTTGAGGTAAGATATGAAGATCTCATCGCTGATCCAATGAAACACCTAAAACACATCTATCAGACATTAAAAATCCCTGGTTTCGAGACCGCGATACCTGAACTGATGAAATATCTAGAACGACAATCCGAGTACAAAACCAACGTCTATTCCATTGACCAAAAAATAGTGCAACATGTTGATAAAAACTGGAAGTTTACGATTGATCGATGGAGGTACACCCCACCAAAGTGAGACCCATGCCGGAATCCCGAGAAACTGAGTTAACAAAAAATCAACAAGGACAGGTCATACGTGTCGCCATCCTTGCAGAAGAACTGTTAGGATGGGGTTCAGGGAAGCGTATGTTCCCGGAAATACTACAGAATTATTCCTGGAAGACCAATGGGCGGACCTATTCAATAACAACGCAATTCATTTACGATAAGGATATTTTAACAGGACGTCTTACGACCAAAGAGTTCGACGTCTTACTTGTCCCCGGGGGCGGCGTGGGAGATGGCCAAGCAATAAGAAAAGGATTCCATTTCTTAAAACATGTCAGAAAATGGAAAAAAAATATCGCTACATTCATCAAAGATGGTGGCGGATACATTGGGATCTGTGGGGGGACGGCACTCATCACAGATTTAAAAACAGGGAATACAAAACCGCGGACGTTTCTAGAGAGACAATATAACAAAAGCGCTTTAGGAGTAACCTGTGTCTCATCCTATTACAAAACCCTTGCATTCCCCTTGTTCTATCCGTTTCAAAAAAACCATCCGGAGAACATTGGTGCGACCGCATATGTGTTTTCCTTTGCACCAGGAACAACGGTTGATGGTAGCAGAATCCATAGCGGAGGCGTCCCGTTAGATTTTCAAATACAAAAGGACCATCCTATATTCTCAGATGTTCAACAGGACACCGAACGAATTCGCTGGTGGGCTGGACCAGCACTGATAGTACCAGAACACCCTGATAGAGAAGTACACATCCTTGCACGCTATCCTACCCAGGATATTTCAGATAATACCAATCAACAAATCCATGCATGGAGATATGTAGGCGGCATTCATGGAGTTATTTCAGCGTTCTTCAAAGCAGCACGATACATTAAAAAAGAAAATAAAACCTTAAAAAACCTGTTTTTATACACCTATTATCTAGCCGGGAATTGGGAATTAACCGATACGATTGTCAAGCTGGATTATTCGAACAAGCCGTGTATAACCGCAGAGATTTATCCAAATGAAAAGAAAGGCAGAATCCTTTTATGTTCCGCGCATCCTGAATATATGATCTGGTGGAATGGTCATATCAAAGAAAGAAAATCACAGGGCTTTACTTGTCTTGCGACTGGTCTGTATCAATGGGAAGGTATCGCATCCTTACACCAGGATGTTTCCCCAGAGTTAACTCATACATGGTGGATGGTTCGAAGATTTGTTGCTTGGGCTGCGAAAATACAAGATACCGATATCCCGCCTATCGAAAAAGTGGTGTTGACAAAAGAACAAAGCTTTCTTTCAAAGAACATATTTTGGGATGGTAGTCTTCAGAATCAGATGGATAACATCTAGAACATATAATGTTAAACGAGATTGTTGTTTTTATCAACTGTCTCGAAAGTGCCTTCAGCGGACCTTTTAAGAAACATGGGAGTAAATCGCTAAGTGGCTACATTCTACGTCTTTTTAATCATATACGTCCAGTTTTATAAAGCCAGACAACTACGAGAATAACAATAAAGATAATCAGACTTAAAGCGACACTGAACCAAGGGGAATCAAGAGGTGAAATTATTTCCACAAAGGGCGTAATTGAGCCTAAAACGGGATCATACATATAATCCCATTTCCCGTCACCATCGATATCGATTAATTGATTTTCATCTTCTTGGCCAAGAATAGTTTTTATGTTTGTCGTTGGGTTGTAAAAAGCATCGTAGATTCCATCATGATCCGTATCAACGAGATAATACGAGACACCATTGATTGAAACAGAATGTAGATCTGCCTGCGTAATATCGGCTCCTATCGCTTGATCTATGATGTCAGAGATGTTATTTTTATTTGCATCTAGTACAATCGTGACAAGTGTAGTATCAATGGCTTGGAGAGTGTTTGTATCCTTGACGGTGAGTATGACGGTGAAACTCCCTGCAGACTCATAGGCATGGACTGGTGAGACAGTATACCCATAGGTTCCGTCTCCAAAGACCCATGTGTAGTTGACGATACTGGTGTTGATCGCATAGCTTCTCGATCCATTGAATTGTATCAGTTGATACGTCAACCCATGATATGGTCCTGCTGCATCTGCGACTGGTGCTTGTTGAAGAGAAATACCTGTTTTAACGGTTACAGTCGCGGTATCATTATCTCTTTGATCTTCATCGTCTTGAACCTGAAGGTTCACGGTATAATTACCAGCTGTGGTGTATATATGCGTGTTTTTTGACAAAAGGAGCCAGTCGGTATCCCAGGTCCCATCGTTGGTCCAATCCCAACGATACCCAACCACTGCAACATCATCGGAACTTTGGGCTGCATTGAAAGTGATGGTTTGATTGACGTATCCGATGTAAGGTCCTCCTGCGTCAGCAGTTGGTGCTTCGGTTTCCGATCCGGGAGGTGGGACTTCTTCTCCACCGCCACCACCGCCTTGTGTGCTTGCTTGGGCACTTGCATAATTAATCGACCATACCCCTAACGTAGAATTCCAACTCCAAGCCCGGTAATAATACAGGGTGCCTGTAGTTAGACCAGTATTGGAGAAGGAAGAACCGGTATCATTATAGATGCTTATTCCGTCAGATATGTTCATTGGATAGCTGCCGGTTTTCCGCTGAATTTTTGTGCAATTCGCATACGTTCCTTTATTCCATGCGAGATTGATTTGACTGCTACTGACAGCTGCTGCTGTAAATCCTGTTGGTGCAAACGGAGCGGTAATGTTTGAAACACTACTGTTCGTCGAGGACCAAATCCTACTCGTATCATTCCATGACCAGCCTCTGAAATAGTATCTTGTACCAAGAGTGAGATCTGAAAGAGAACATGCTTCACCGGTTCCATTATAGACCAATAAACCATCTGATATATTGACTGGATAGCCTTCTGTCTTTTGTATCACGCTCGTATAAACCGCGTACGTTCCTTTGGTCCATGACAGGTTTATTCGATCAATAGTAACGGTGGTAGCAGACAACCCTGTTGGTGCTAGTGGAATACTCCATGTTGTATTATGTGCCGAAACATTCGAAGAGGACCATAACCCACTTGTGCTGTTCCAAGACCATGCTCGGTAATAATAGTGTGTATCCGCTGTAAGACCCGTATCTGAAAACACATTTAACGTTCCATTATAGACGTTCGTCCCGTCGTTAACGTCCTCTGGAGAGCTTCCGATGTTCCTTTGAATCTTGGTATGCGTCGCATAACCACCTTTTGTCCATGTGAGACTTATTTCATTCGTATCAACGGTCTCCGCTGAGAAATCACTTGGAGCAAGAGGATCAATCCATGTCATGTTACTTTCACTTGCATTCGTCGTTGACCACAATCCACTTGAGCTATTCCAGGACCACGCCTTGAAATAATAGCGCACCCCAGGGGAAAGACTTGAATTAGAACAGGCAGCACCGGTCCCATTATACACTAGAAAGCCATCGGAAACACTCACCGGATAACTCCCAATTTTTTGCATCAGTCTTGTGTGTGTCGCACGAAAACCTTTGGCCCATGACAGATTAATTTGATTTTTACTTGTAGTAGTAGCTGAGAGGCTCGGTGGAGCTAACGGACCGGCCCATGTTGAATTAAAAACACTGGCATTTGTTGTTGACCAGGTCTTACTGGTGGTGTTCCAGCTCCAAGCTCGATAATAATAGGATGTGTTGACACCAAGACCGGGGTCTGGATGCGAAGAACCTGTATTATTATATACAGGCGTCCCATCTGAAATACTCACTGGGTACCCTGTGGTTCCCCGCTGAATCCTAGTGTAGACCGCATAGCTTCCTTTACTCCAGGTTAGATTAATTTGATTGCTCCCTATCGTTGTAGCCGTAAAACCGGTAGGAGCAAGCGGAATATTCCATGTTGTGTTACTTGAACTTACATTCGACGATGACCATAATTTGCTTGTACCATTCCAAGACCAAGCCTTAAAATAATAATGTACTCCTGGGGAAAGACTCGCATTGGAACAAGAAACACCCGTGTTATTATATAATACAGAACCATCGGAAATATTCACAGGATAACCGCCAATTTTTTGCATCACTCTTGTATACATCGCATGTGAACCTTTTGTCCAGGATAAATCGATTTTATTGGTACCAACAGTTGTCACAAGAAAACTCGTTGGTGCCAGCGGAATACCCCAAGTCATGTTACTCACACTGACATTCGCAGTTGACCATAATTTACTCGTACTATCCCAGGACCATGCGCGGTAATAATATCGTGTATCTTCAATAAGTCCAGTATCTAATTTGGTGTTTGAAGTATCATTATAAACATTCGTACCATCGTTGATGTCCTCAGGGTAACCCCCGATGTCTCTTTGAATCCTTGTATGCGTTGTATATTCACCTTTGGTCCATGTAAGACTAATTTCATTCGTATCAACGGTCGCCGCTAAGAAATCACTGGGAACCGAGGGAACGACCCATGTCGTGTTACTGGCACTTGCATTGTTCGATGACCAAAGCTCGGTCGTATTATTCCAAGACCACGCCCGGAAATAATATTTGACCCCTGGAGAAAGGCTTGAATTAGAACAAGCAACACCCGTCCCATTATACACTAACGAACCATCGGATACACTCATTGGATACCCCATGGTCTTTTGCATCACCCGTGTATAGATAGCATTGATACCCTTTGTCCAGGTTAGATCAATTTGATCAGTACCTACAACGGTTGCGGTAAAATCTGTTGGTGCAGTGAGACTGATGTCTCCAGTTACATGTGTTAATGGATGGTAATCACCATCTGTCGAGATATTCCCCATGGCGTTATATGGGATGAGCGTATCACCAAGGGTATCGTCATCACCATCGATTCCTGTGTAATCGGACCAGTAGTTCCCACCAAGATACGACCCACCGATGATGTTTCTGCCCGCAGTTTTTGCGACATTCCAATTATTTTCTGTATCATCCTTTGCATTCTGAATATTATCAAAATAATTATTGTAGACAAGATTATTATACGATGAAATAAACCAAATACCTACACTACAATTATCGATGCTATTATTTTTCATGACTGGTTGACACCAACTAGAGATCGAAAAGTCTTGGAATTCCAACCCGTTTGTACAAAACGAAATAGAATTATTTGAAATCGTGAAAGAATCCAAACCCAGATTATCGTTTTCTCCTCCGAACAAACAAGGACCAATGAAAACACCAGACTCTGAATCGCTAATCAGGTTACGGGACATTTCAATGTCATGGAATGAAACGACGGAATTTTCGCTCATCGAATTACCTAATCTGAAGGACGAGAGATTATCGGTAAAAAGAATCCCATCGCCCCCACTACTGATCACATTATCATTCAATGTAAGATTGCCAATGGAGCACAATGAGTCTTCTGAGAGGTTTTCACCAAGTAAGAGTTGTGAAAAATATATCCCATTTAATCCACTCTCTATCTGGTTATCGTCAAGATGGATATCTGCCATAATAAAGGTCGCATTGTCGTAGAGTTCAAATCCAAGATAAGAGAATTGTTGGATATGTATACCATTTTCGGTGCTTTCAATAGTATTATTTACAATCTGAAAATCACCAAATGTACAACTAGACTCTTGATGCAGAGCAAAACCACATTGATAGTAATCGATTAAGAAACCGTAACCATCAGAAAGGACATTTGAAGAAATGATTACCGGGCCAACAAGAACAGACGCATCGTCGGTTAGTTGATAACCGATATTATCCATGTAAAAAACAATCGCATACCCCTCAGTAACCATGACATTGTTTCCTATGATATGACAATTACCGATGGTAAGTGATGCATCATCCTGAAAGCCCATCACGTACATTTCACTTATCTGAATCCCATCGGAAGAAACAGAAGAACTAATGATGTTGTTCATAACCAGGATATCCCCAAACAAGCCAGTTGTCGTACCACTCCAATTTTCAGCCATATACTGTTCTAGAGAAAATGCTGCATTGGTTTGGTTGGTTACCATGTTGTAGGAGACAATGATATCGTCTACGGTGACACTATCGTTCTTAAGATGCGACAGGGAGCCAGTGAAATACACACCGTTATTTCCACTATTGTTCTTATACAAGGTATTGTCTGAAAAATTAAACATCCCTATTGAAATCGAACCATCTTCTAACCATTTGATGGAATTTTCATTGTATAACACCGCGTATGCATATGAATCATTCAACAGAAAATGATTCTCAGTGATAGTAAAATCTCCAATTGTCACAGTCCCGCTATGATTTTGATAATGCAATGCAAGGTTAACGATTATCGCGCCATCATAATCGTTCGTCGTGTTAATTAAAAAATGATTCTGATGAATTAAATTATCATACACATGATAATTTGTATTAATGTTGAAATCTGCTGTATAATTAAAATCAATGCTGTGACTATCGAACCAAAACGTGTTGTTCAATATGGTTATTCCAGAATGATTACAGAAAACCCCTATCGATGAATTTGAGATATTCACATTCTCGATGGTAACATTGTTGACAGCGATAACAAAACCAATCCCGCCTCCTCCATCAATAAGAGGTTGATTTTCACCGGTGCCGATTCCGCGGATAGTGAGCGATTTATTGATGATGATATTTTCTGCATAGATGCTTGAGTTCACCTCAAGGATGTTTCCATCCACCGTATCAGAATCATTGATCGCATCTTGTATGGAGGTGAAAGTCTCTGTGGTATTGATATTCTGTACGACAGGATCACCAACTGGGTCTCCTACCGCATTTTGTTTTAAATAACTGTTCTGAGGAGATATAATCATTGATTCTTCTTCAAGTACATTATTGTTTGTCATCATATTTAAAAGTGGTATGATTGTAGCTCCGAGTAACAAGAACAAAACCCCTACAGCAACGAGTATTTTTTTATTCTGTGCTTTACTATTTTTGAATTTCATGTTTCTTCCTCTGTCACATTCTCATGTTAATGTACAAGTATTTCTAATTACCAATTCTGATTACCTCTGTTAGGATTTATTTTTGTGTTCCCATCCGAAATCCTTTACGAGGTGCATCTCACCATCATTGATGTGTAATATATAAACTGATAAATCTATTTAAAATCTGCTGTTTAAAAATATACAATCGAGACACTCTAATTTTACAAAATTGGTGCTCCTGTATTTTTTTTAGTTTTTTAAGATTAATTCATGTTTTTTTGCCGTAGCATTATCGATAAATACAAAGCCTGATTTGTTTGGTTATAACACGAAAAAATCATTTATAAGATAAGGCGGGGAAAAAAATATAACCGCATTACCTTTGATAATGAGGAAACAATTCTAGATCGATTGTTCGTTTGATGATATATTTTCTATAATGACAGTAATTAAATATATGAAATGGATTAATATTGTGTATGAGGGAATGAAAATTATGAAAAAAATATTGACAATAGGAATAATAGGAGTTTTAATCTTGAGTGGGTTAGGGGCAGCCGCGTTTTCCACAAACGTCCCAAAGGAGCAAGCCTCGAACAAAAAAACCGAATCTCTCTCAGTTCTTTTTTCACCGCAACTAACCATATCTGAAAAAGATGGTTTTATTACCCTGGGGTTGAGTGGTGCGACGACCCAGATATTGGAAGCAAAGAAACCAGTGCTACCTATTTATGTGAAGACCTATGAGATTCCTTTTGGGTCAACCAATATCCAGGTGACATGTACACACAAGGACATCAGCACCATGATCCTGTCAAAAGATATCATTCCTGCGTCTATAACTCCGTTATCAAAAATAACTGAGAAGACAAAATATGTAAAGGATACTTCTATCTATGAAAGCGCGACGTTCTATCCTGAGAGCTGGTATCGCTATGATCTTGGAGCAGGTCGTAATCAGAATGATCAACAAGTTACCTTTGTAAAAGTTATCTGTTATCCTGTTCGATATTCACCAGTGAAGAACCAGCTTGTTTATACGGATGGTTTTGACATCACCGTCACCTATATCATACCGGTACTACCACCCAAAACGCTTGATGCCTCGTATGACATGGTGATTATCGCTCCTGCTGCTTTCGAAGCCACCCTTCAACCTCTAATTGACTTCAAGAACGATAAGGGAGTTAACACGACATTCAAATCGATGGAAGATATCCTCGCTGAATATCCTGGAGCAGATCAACCGGAACAAATGAAATATTTCATCAAATACGCATACGATACCTGGAATATCACCTATGTCTTACTCGCAGGTGGTCTGAAAAATCATATCTATGCAAAAGATAAGGATACCATCTCCGCGGGGTGGAAAGCCTGGCAGGTTCCCGTCCGCTATGTCAGCATACCACAAGACGATGACGAAGGATGTCTCTGTGACCTTTACTATGGATGTTTGTACAATGCAACTGGTGGTTTTGACAGCTGGGATTCCAATGGTGATGGAATCTACGCGGCTTGGTTCTTGTGGGGATACGAAACAGATAAATTTGATATGTATCCTGAAGTCTACGTCAGTCGATTGCCGGTGGCCAATAAGATAGAACTAAGCCATATAGTAAAAAAAATCCTCACCTATGAAAGCACAGGTCCAGCAGAAAAACCATGGTACAACACCTTTGTTGGAGTCGGAGGGAGAACCTTTGCGTATTATCAAGGTCAACCTGATGGCGAATACCTCTGTCAACTCGCCTATAACTATACAAAACTTGCAATACCAGATCTGAAATTTACAAAAGTATTCACAACCAACAGAGACATTGGCGGCCTGGTCCCAGACAAGAAAGATATCTCCACAGCATTTAATCAAGGAGCCGGCTTTGTGAATTTCGAAGGACACGGCAGTCCGTCACGATGGGACACAAACTGGTTTGACATTGACGAACGTACCGGCATTACAATCGTGAATTTCGGTCGGATACAAAACAAAAACATGCTGCCGATCGTCGTGGTCGGTGGCTGTCACAATGGGATGTATAATATCTCTATGATCCCTGCAATGCTTGATAAAAACGGGACGACACACTTCGGCTACGGATACCCCATTTATATGTGTTTCAGTTGGGGTCTAATTCTAAAAGCTTTCGGAGGAGCCATTGGGTCAACCGGTTGCACCGGATACGGTATGGGCTCAGGGGGGAACCCCGTCAGTCTCAGCGGAGAACTTGAGATGAACTTCTTTTATGAAATCGGGAATGGGTCGACAAACCTAGCCCAAGCACACAGTCGTGCAATTCAGAAATACCTCGCTGAAGAAAGTATCACTTCTATCGATGCATTCATTATCACAAATTGGGCGGTCTTTGGTGACCCAAGCTTGAGATTCGGTGGATATCCCTCATAACCGAAGAATATCCCTTTTTCTCTTTTTTATTATTTGATTCGCAAAAAAAAAACTGAGTTAAAACCATGTGAATGCTTTTCGGATACTAGTAAATAAAGTGGGGATTATCCTTTACTTTTTTGGTCGGAAAAAATAAGGATGCCACAGGAGTGGGTACTAAGCCAGAGTAAAACGCCCACAGATATTTTCTTATCCTAATTTTTTCCTTTTTCATCAGTTAAATTTGTTTTTCCGCCTCCATAATAAAATCAATGCGATAGCACATAAAATTATGAGTAGTTCGAAAACCTGGTGTTCCTTTTTTCTCAACAATCTGGAGAGCTGCTAGTCCTTCTGTTGGATTAAAGGTATAATCCCATGTCTCATCCCCATTAGTATCTATCAAATATTTTCCGTCTTTCAGTTCAACTGTTGTTTTGTTTCCGGTTTCGTTACAATAGAATGAATCGTACGTTCCATCGGTATCATTGTATGTGGAAATCTAGAAATGCTAGTATATATCATTGTGTTCCTCGTGCTTTGATGCTTAGTCAATGAAATCATTGGTTGTCTTTTATTCCAGAACCGGAAACACAAAGAAAATCGCTGAAGAAATCGGAAAATCGCTCCAGTGCGATGTCGAAGGACTTCATGATGAAAAAAAACGAACAGGAGTCCTTGGGTATCTTCGTTCAGGCAGAGACGCGATGACCAAACAAAAAACAGCGATTAACGATGTACAACACCAGTTGAAAGAGTATGATTGCATCATCATTGGTACACCAATCTGGGCATGGACCATGTGGGCACCGGTGCGGACGTTTCTTGAACAGTATAAATCAGAGTGTAGGAACGTTGCTTTCTTCACCATATCAGATAGCACTCCGGGTGACCAAACATTCTCTCAAATGGAGGATGTCTGCGGAAAACATCCAATAGCGACGCTGTCAGTGACAAAGAAAGAGCTTTCTGCAAACTCATTTCAAGCACTGATTAAGGGTATACCAAGACCCTCAAGAACTAAAACAGAGACTGCTTTCTTTCTCTTGATATGTACTTTCATTTTTACAGAAATAGTTACCGAAGATATATCCTCGCCCAGTCGGTATCACCCCAGTTCGACCAATCGCAGCGTGCATAAATTAACGGTGGTCGATCATCGTCTATTTTTTGATCGAGACGGAAGGTGACTGAGAAGGTGGTCGGTGACGGCCACCAGTTACTCCAGGAGATCGTTGGTAACCTCCCATTATAGTACAACCCTTGAACAGATCCGTTGACAAACGATGGTGAATAACTCACAATAGTACCTGAAGAGAGCATCAGTTCCATGGTAAAACCTGGTAATGGTGGATGTTCAGACGATTCTCCATTTACCGGATCACAAGAACAAACCGCTGTCGCTGTGATTTCTGCGCCAGACACCCAGGTAGTCGAAGACACAGAAAGGTCTATGGTTATCCGTTGTTCGTACCCGACATTCCCAGTGACATATTCGACGTGTGGCAGGTCTTTGAACTTGGTAAAATCGAGGTCGTGCTCGTTCGGCCCGACAGAAAGAGTCCCCTGCCATTTGTCTGTGCTAATTATCCCACCAGTATTATCTAGTGCGATGACCTGTAATGTAAGAGTTTGATTCGTAGAAAACATGAAATTATTCAGGAAGGATACTTCCATCGTTGAGGAACTGACCGATATCTGTCGTGAAGCCCGCCGATTTCCAAGAGGATCATTAACCGTGATGTTCACCGCTGTCGCATCCACCGGGATATTCTTCAGTGTGATGTTCTGGAACCATCCAGGGAAATAAAAAGAACGAGGGATATCACTTACTAGTGGATCCGGGTAAAGACAGAAATGGACATTGAGCGGATGAGGTTGAGTATTTGGAATAGCAGGAACTAATCCACGAACTGTATTTTCTGGGTTCGAACTACTATATGCTTTAATCATTGATTCGTTGATGAATGCATCGTAGGCATTGTATTTTCTCTGAAGCATGAGTTGAACCATGTTTTTCATATTGTTATCAGCATATGATGCAAGAACACTGTTATCCCAACTTAGAAACACCGATGCTCCTTTATCAAGGAAAACCTTGTTGAAATAGCTGCCGTAGCAGGTGGAGAGGTACACGAAACTTGAAGGAAGCGAACCAGTAATATATTGTCGGAGGGCGTCTGCTCGGATCGCTGTCGCATACATAGTACCTCCCGAGTTTGTTGTATAGTTACGGAAGATAAGTAATTGATGCTGGGTGTACCATTTTTGAAGCTGTGTATTACATCCGAAGGATTCATCTGTGAGATAACAGAATTCGAGATAGAGATTCGTTTCATTGAAATTTTTACGGACTTTTACTGTTCCATGCCCAACGAATAGTATTATTCCATAGTTGTTGAGTTTGAAATAATCATCTGGTTGAAGTTTGAGACAATCTGTATTATTGTACCACGGGGGTATCGCGTTCAGCTTCAGCGTTATATCGTTTTCCTCCCATCCTTGCGCTCTAAACATTTGAATACACGCATCGGTTGGCTCTTTGGAATATTCCCAATATGACGGCCCAAGGAGGAGTACTTTCTTCGACCCGCAGGTTATCTTCTGGTCAAAAGCATTCTCATATTCATCTAAATTCAATTTGGTGTCAAGCGCATATTCCGAGATAGGCTGATGCCTAGTTGGGGCACCATCGAACATGAGGATATTCTTCGATAGAGAATGCCCCTGAGTTGTCATACCCGTGGCTAGGGTGCTAAAACCTATCTTTGGAAGGGAGAGTTCTTCATCCTCATCGTAGGTATCCAACGCTGCAAGCCCACCAGTATCGTATGTGATGAAAATAGTATAATTGTCAAGACCTAGTTCTGCATGATCAACACCAGCCTGGGCATTCAGATGCTGGACGAGCTGTTGACGAGCATCAAAAGCTGATGCATTATTTTTGAGTGAATCATATCGGACATAAGCGTCGTTTAGAATTGTACTCTCTGTGGTACTTAAGGGAAAATACGGTATTGTCGTGGTATTCGTTGTTTCTGTACAACCTGTAAGTAATCCAACACTAAGAATAATGACGATGACAGCCGCACTAAGGACCTTTTTTTGTGGTAAGTTCATGAAAAATACCTCTGTTTATCACTCCACCTGCAGTAGTACATTATTTATAAAATGATTGAAAAACCAAGAAGTCCATTTTTAAAAAATAAAAAATGCCGCAGGAGGGGATCGAACCCTCGACATCACGGTCTTCAGCCGTGCACTCTCCCAGCTGAGTTACCGCGGCAAAAAAAATAATATTAATTACTTTTACCCTAGTTCTTTTATTATATCGCTGATAGTATCCTGCATTTCTTTTAATTTTTGCTTCAACATCGGGGTTGCTTTACTGGCTGATTCCGTGGTGACCGCTCCCTGAGGAGATGGCTCAATGAGGCCTTCTTGTTCTAATATCCGTAACGAATATCGCACCATATGCTGCGGGTGCTTGGTCAGCTCTGATAATTTAATAATACCAGCTGGTTCATTCTGTTTCAAAGTTTGAAGAACAAGCACATGCCTTTTTAAGATATCGAGCTCAGTCTCGATGACATTGGTAAGAACAATCCTTTCTTTTTTTTCCGGTTTCATTAAAAAACCCCCAATCCTTCGATACTTGTTAACACACGTAATATAAGTTCCTATATTTAAAATCTCTTTTATCACCAGGGTAAAACACGAACTGTCAATCGTAAAGTACATTAGAAAGAATGCCTTATCCAATGCAGATGACCCAGTACCTCATAACAAAATGGTTTGGAACATTTCTCTGTGATGAAATCACGGTTCAGAAAGAAATTCTTTTCCCAAAAGATGCAAAAGAAATCATGCAGCGGTTACGTAAGATAGAAAAAAACACCGTCCTTTCAGAGGAAGAAACACTTGCAGAAAATACACATATTGTCGTCAATGAAAGACGCTTACAACTACTTGGTAGTTATCAGAATGAAGACCCGGTCTTTAGAACGCTACAGATAAAACCTGAAGACTATGGATTCTCCCAGGAGCTGCTTCATGCTGCATCATTATTGCTCGCCCAAGAGCGGGTCGATGAACAATTACAAAGCGAGGATTTACAGCTGATCCAGATGGTCAATGCACTTGATGATCTCGTTCAAACCGCAAATCTGCTCTCAGAACGCCTCAGTTGCTGGGCATTGCTCCCAACGGCAAAAAAGAAAGTAAAACCGTTTGAAAAAACACTCACCGCGGTCAACGATGAGATTCAACGGCTGCAAGAACAAATCGAAAAAGACATGAATTCGATAGCGCCAAACACCAGTGCCATCATTGGACCACTCATTGGTGCACGACTCATCGCGTTAGCTGGTGGGATGCAACGGATGGCGATGATGCCTGCTTCGACCATTCAGCTCCTTGGAGCTGAAAAAGCGCTGTTCCGTTTTAAAAAAGAGGGAGGAAAACCACCGAAACACGGTGTTATCTTCCAGCATCCATCGATAAACTGTGCGCCAAAAATCGAACGAGGAAAGATAGCAAGACTCCTTGCAACAAAAATTTCAACTGCCATAAAAGCAGATGTCTTTACCAAGAGAAACATCTCTGATGAACTTCAACAAGACATCAAAATACGCTTACAGGAAATAAGAAAAAAATAACAGACTTTTTGGAAATCGTTGTTATTCTTCTTGTTTGAGGACTTTAAACTGCATGTCCTGGAGTTCCTTGATATATTTATCGAGTTGTTGGATTGCGGTAAGTAGTTTGTAGATCTCCTCATCTTCTGGTGCGGGTGGGACGGCAGATTGCGGGAATTCCTCTTTTTTCTTATGGAACTCAGAGGCGTCATATTTCTTTTGCAGAAAATCACGGGCGGCTTTGAGGTTCTTAACTTGTTCCGAAATCTCTTGAAATTTATTCATATTCCCATTCCTTTTCGCCATTTTTCTATTTTTGTTTCGAGTGCAACTGAGTTCGTAATAACTTTTGAGATAATAATAGTTTTGGATAAAAGAGTTTACCCTTGTTTTATTGACTCCCTTGTTTTCACCGCCACTCCATGACGGAAGGAGAGCATCTCGCTTCTCGTCAGAAGGGTTCGACCAACTCCCAAGAATGTATCCTGCTCATCGACAATCAAGCATTCATCAAACGGTCGTAGGTCAGGGTCACATTCTAAAACAAACTTAGCAAAGAGGCTTTTTCCCTCTTTTATAAAAGGTACAGCATCATCAGCTGCCACCACTCGTAACAGAGGATGTTTTATTCGTTTATGGAGCCGGTGGCCACCTTCAATTTTTAACGTAAACAAACCATCTTCAGCACGCATTGAAACCACATGATATCCATCACAGATGATATTTCTTATTTTTCCGGTTCGTTTTGATTTGACAATGCGGAGTCTCTCAGTAAATAGTGCTTCGGATGCGCCACGTCCAAACTGCATATCTGAGACTGCTGAGATGCGTCTTTTATCAAAGTCCATCGGATGTTTCAGAGGCTCTTCTGATGATATCGATGCATAATTATCCCAACCTATTACATCGGTGTTTCCCAGGAATTTCTCCATGAGTTGTTGTGCTTTTTCCTCGGTCTCTTGGTCTATGCATAGAGGGAAAACTGATTGAGCAAGTGGATACATCTCGTCAAGTTCGAAGGGAACAGGACCAAGTGTGGATTGCACAACAAGATTAACGTTTTTGTGTTTTAGAATATGATTCATTTCTCTAGAATAAAACATTGAGTACGGTTTTGTTCCCTCGGGAAATACCACCGTGGTATGAAACAATGGTTCATATCTGCTGAGCAACCGCTTATGATATCGGAACATCATAGGACGGTACATCGTCTGAGGACCTGTGTAGAATACCGCTGTTTTTTTACTCGCGGGTTCATATTGTTCGAGCCAGTTGAGCAGAGTCGGTTCCCGTAATACCCGTAAGGCTTCAGAGAGAAACGGGTTTGCTGCTGCTCGCTGCTCTACAAGTTCCCAGAGCCACCCCTCGGTTATTGCGACTCGGATTATCTTTAGTTCCATGAAACTGATATAGAGATTATGCAATGCGATCTGAGTGGTTCGTTCCTTGGAATCAAGTTCTGCTAACTCTGCTTTAGTGTATTTCGAACAGATGGGACAGCTACATGGTAGTTCTGTGAGATCATCGAATTTCTCGGTCCCCCATTGGAAGATCATGCGTCCATCATTTGCATATTTTGCATAGGCTGATGAATCGAAGAAATCACAACCAAGAGCGACAGCCAGGGAAAAAACCAGGGGATGGCCAGCACCAAACAGGTGCACGGGTTTTGAGGGATCCAGACCTTGTTTTGCTGCAAGAATACAACGGACCAGATCACTGTATCGCTGGTTCTCCATCAGAGGGACAACCCCGCCAATTGGAAAAAAATCAGCAGAAAGAGCACTCAGTTGCCGGGCGCAGTGTTCCCGTAGCTCCGGGTACACAGACCCTTGAACAGGACACGCTAGAAGCATCTCTCCTTTATGCGGAATACTTTTTATTGCACGTTCGATTGTTTCTTGAACTCCCTGTTCAGACACCGTCTTTGTTTGACCGGGGGTACCAAACACATCCAGGATAGTGCCGATATCACTTTTGATATCCCGCTGAAACTGGACTATTTCGATAGGATCGAGATGTACATCCCCGTAGACATAGTTCTGAAATGTCCCTGAATCAGTCATAATCGACCCGTCAAAATCAATCAGAGCGTGCACCCCCGATTCCAAGGCTTTCTTCTTCAACTCTGGGTTTTTATAAATAATGTAGGAGTTCGTGATGAGAATATCGATACCAAATCGTCTCTTCATCTCCTTTGGCGTAATCATCATCTTATTTGGATTGATCACCGGGAGGAGGTTGGGGGTAGTGACGTCCCCATGTTTTGTGGTGAAGTGGCAAAGACGTCCTGCCGCATCTCGTTCCTTAATTTCAAAAGTCATTGTTTCTACAGCCTCGTAAAAGGAACATCCTCTTAAGGTTTTAGTGTAAAAAAAGGAAACGAAAGCGAAGCAATCCTGGATGTTTACATTTCTGAGTTATGCGATCTGAAGCGGATCAAGGACCCTACGCAGGGTGGCAATCGCAGACAATGAAGCCATGTAACTGGACTGAGGGTTATTTGGATTCGGCATATTTTCCACCTCAGCACGCAGTCTGCCAAAGCGACCATGTGCCAGAATCTTGTGACTAATTCTTGTTTCAACGGGATCAGCGACGATTTCTACTTTTGTTTCATCAAAACCGACACCGGCCAATGAAAGACAGGCAGCAACATTGATATTCTTTGGGAATTGCTTGACTGCCTCCCGGGCGTTTCCCTTGAAAATCACGGTTCGCTCCTCTACAGATTTCCCAAGAGATGCGGGTGGTTTGGTTGTTACCAATGTCACGCTATCGAGCTTCTCGATACCGGCGGCTAACACACCATCAATCCCACAGACCGCGCCAGAGGGAAGATAGATTTTTCTATGATGTTTCCGAGCGGTGTTTTCGAGTTTCTTTCGTAACGCATCGTTAAATAAACTTCCGATACTCATGAGAATAATATCTTTACCGGCCTCAAGAACCATGTCGGCATATTGGGTGACGGCTTGTTGGGATGCTGCTTCGAAGACGACGTCGACATCTCTTAAAAAATCCTCGACAGGTTGAATCGATGCTTTTTTTAGCATTGAACAGAGTTTCTGTGCTGCAGCAGAGTTGATATCATGTACGTATATTTTCTCGATATCGTTCATCGTGTCAGCTGCTTTTGCGACATCGGTTCCAATAGCACCGCATCCAATAATGCCAAGTCTCATGTGTGGATTCTCCCAAAACCTTTAAACAGGAATTACCTATAAAAAATATTGTTATGGATGACATTGACCGATTCCTACGGGAAGATGTAGGGAAAAAAGGAGATATCACTTCAGATGCGTTGTTCTCCAAACAAAAAGCGCGAGCAATCATCATCGCAAAAGAGGATTGCGTGCTTGCAGGCTTACAAGAAGCACAAGAGGTGTTTAAAAGAGCAGGAGCCTCAGCACGATTGCTCTTCAAAGATGGGACTGACGTTCAGAAGGGTAACTATGTCATGGAGATACAAGGGCCGGCTCGTTCTATCTTGAAAGGTGAGCGACTTGCTTTGAACATCATCGGAAGGATGAGTGGGATTGCTACTGAGACAAAAAAAATTGTGCAGCGGTGTAAGAAGATAAACCCAATGGTTTCTATTGCTGCAACACGGAAAACAACCCCGGGTTTCCGTAAGTTCGAAAAAAAAGCAATTATCCTGGGTGGAGGAGAACCGCATCGCTACGGATTATACGATGCAGTGCTTATCAAGGATAATCATCTCAAGATGATCGGCTCAATTGAAGATGCTATTGTAAAAATAAAAAGAAAACTCCCCGGTATGCCTATCGAAATCGAGGTGGAAAACGAAACAGATGCGCTCACCGCAGCCAAGCATAACGTTGAGATAATTATGCTGGACAACTTTGATCCTAAAACTGCAAAAAATGTTACTCAAAAGATCCACCGAATCAACCCCGGAATCAGTATAGAGGTGTCCGGAGGTATTACATCAGATAATATTAAGCATTATGCTTCATTTTCTGACCGTATTTCTCTTGGGTGTCTGACTCATTCGATGAGAAATAAAGATTTTTCTTTGGAAATATTTAAGAATTGAAATTAGTTTACAATATAGGGAAATAAATAATTCTCTACAAAGATGGGGTTTTTGTTGTGAGGATGGTGAGTTAATAAATGAGGAAGATTATCGAAGATGTTGTTGCCGCTGAGCAGGCAAAAGAGAACGTGGAAGAACAGATGAAACAGGAGGAAAAGAAGGGCGTCGGGATGCGGGCGACGAAACGTGATCCGACGTTAAAGGTCGCCGGTGTCAACGATGAGGATTTGGAAAATGTTCTTAAAAGTCTGACGACGACGATTAAAGTCGTTGGGTGTGGAGGCGCAGGGACAAATACCATCACACGCTGTTTTGGAGAAGGAATCAACGGTGCAGAACTCATCTCGATTAATACCGATGCGCAACATCTTCTGCTCGCTCAGGCACCTTATAAGATCCTGATTGGACGCCATCTCACCCGTGGTCTTGGAGCAGGTTCCCTGCCTCAGATAGGTGAGGAAGCAGCTAAAGAAAGCGAACAGGACATCCGAGATGCCATCACCCCTTCCGATATGGTCTTTGTCACTTGTGGACTTGGTGGTGGAACAGGGACCGGTTGTGCCCCAATCGTCGCACAGATAGCAAAAGAAACCGGTGCGCTGACTATCGGTGTCGTCACCCTCCCGTTCTGCGTCGAAGGACAAGTCCGGAGGGAGAACGCAGAGGCAGGTTTGAAACGACTTCGCGAGGTGTGCGACACAGTGATCGTCATCCCAAATGATAAACTCCTTGATATCGTCCCTAACCTTGCGTTGAACGCTGCGTTCAAGGTTGCTGACGAAGTTCTCATGCGGTCCATTAAAGGAATCACCGAGATGATCACCATGCCTGGTCTGGTGAACCTTGACTTTGCTGATTTAAAAACGGTGATGAAACGTGGTGGTGTCGCATTGATTGGTCTGGGGGAAGCAGAGGGAGATAACAAAGCAGTTGATGCGATCACCGAGGCGTTAAACTCTCCCCTCTTAGAGGTAGATATCACAGAAGCAACCGGTGCCTTGGTCAATGTCACTGGGGGCAACGACATGACGTTGCGAGAAGCAGAAAAAGTCGTTGAAGAAATCTACTCAAAGATTGACAAGAACGCTCGTATTATCTGGGGGACGACCATCGACCCTACCATGAAGAAATCTATACGGGCGATGTTAGTGATTACCGGTGTGAAATCCAAACAGATTATGGGTCCAACGCAACGGTCGAAGGAAGAAGAGGAGTTTGGCATTGATTTTGTCTCTTGAAAAAACGCCAAATTCTTTATATATACCTTACCATTTGACCCTTACGTATCACAGGTGTCAAGAGTGAACGAAGAACGCAAAAGTTTCCTAGAAAAGGCATGGGGTTTACAACATAAGATTGAAGAGCGGCAACAACGCATAGGGAAAGGGAAGTATGGCCGAGTCCTGAAGATGGCTCGGAAACCCACCAACGAAGAGTATGAAAAAACTGCGAAAATCACAGGGTTAGGAATTCTACTGGTCGGGGCACTGGGTTTTGTTATCTACATCATACGGGAAATTGTTGCACCCTGGATACTTAAGGCACTTGGCTATTAAGAGGGTTGGTCGCATATATGGAGAATACTGGTTCTGAGCATACTGACACTGAGATTTCTAGTATATTTACAATTAAAACACAAGTCGGTAAAGAGCAAAATACCGCAGATCTAATCAACAGTCGAGCAAAAAAAGGTAAATTAAATATTCCTTCTATCCTCGTCACCCCTGATTTACGGGGGTACATTTTCGTTGAAGGATTTGACGAAGAACTCATCAAGAACATGATAAAGACAATATCGTACGCTCGCAATATGCTTGAGGGGAGTATCCCCATCGAACAGATTGAACATTTCCTCGCACCGACATCGGCGGTAGCAAAAATCACTGAAGGAGATCTAGTAGAGATGGTCGCTGGTCCCTTCCGTGGTGAAAAAGCAAAGATTACTCATATCGACTATTCCAAGGAGGAAATCACCGTTGAGTTGTTAGAATCCATGGTCCCCATCCCAATTACCGTTCGTGGGGAACAAGTCAGAATCATTAAACGCAAAGAAGAAGATAAAAAGAAAGAAGAAAGAAAGGAGTAAGAAAACATGCCAGAAACCATTGAAGCACTCATTGACGGTGGAAAAGCAACGGCAGGCGCACCACTTGGCCCCGCACTTGGCCCAAAGGGCGTCAACATCATGCAAGTGATCAACGCAATCAATGAAAAGACCAAACAATTCCAGGGGATGAAAGTCCCAGTGAAGATTATTATTGATCCGAAGACAAAAGGTTTTGAAATCGAAGTGGGAACCCCACCAGCTGCTTCCTTGATCCTCCGTGAGGTAAAAGCAGAGAAAGGATCGGGAGTCCCATCGAAGACGAAAATCGGCAATCTCACCGTCGAACAGGCAGTAAAGATAGCGAAAATGAAATTTGACACCATCCTTGGGAAAGACCTGAAACATAAGGCAAAAGAAGTGATTGGGACCTGCACCTCGATGGGTGTCACAGTCGAAGGGAAATCGCCTAAACAAGTACTCAAGGAGATCGACGAAGGGAAGTACGACTCTAAATTCGCTTAAAAACAATAGATCAACCTAAGAAATCATTAAATGATCGGTCATTCTTTAGAGATATTTTAATATATTACATTATTTAGTTTTCCTGTATATCTCAGTTCTTTGATATATTTTTGTGGTTCATATCGTAAAACGGTGAAAATTATATAAATTATATTAATAAAAGGAACAATCTTAAGAAAAAGATAAAATTTATTTGAAGCAAAACATTTAAATCGAAGAAGCACTATTTAGAATATGGAAGTATAAACAGAATATATAAGGAGGCAATATAAAAATGGAAAAAAATTATATAAGGAAAATGTTGGTAATAGGAGTGTTATTCCTATTCCTTGGAGCAAGTGCTACACTAGCGAGTGCGAAATTCGCATGGTCAGATAATTTTGACTCATACACCAATGGGCAATTATTAGACGGTACATCAGATGATGGGGGATGGACAGGTTGGAATAACGATCCCGCAGCAGCGGGAATGGTAACTGATGCCCAGGCTCGAAGCGCCCCGTATTCAAATCAGGTTTGGGTAGCCACAGACAACGTCCATGAATATAGTGAAACCGCTGGAGAATGGGTGTACACCGCATGGCAATACTGTCCGACTGATATGACAGGTATATCATATTTCATCCTGCTCAGCGGTTACGATGGTGGTGGTGCAGGAACCTTTTGGACCGTCCAACTCAGTTTTGATCCTGATACAAATTTAGTGACATCAGAATTCGATGGAAACGCCGTACCCCTGACTAAGGGACAATGGTGTGAGATCCGCTGTGAAATAAATCTCGATACCGATTATTTAGCAATCTTCTATAACGCAATGTTAATTGTCGAGAAAACCTGGAGTGAAACAGTTCAAGGCACTGGCGGCGGACCAATGGCAATCGCTGCAGTTGACCTCTGGTCAAACGGTTGTTCACCAATCTATTATGACGATATGTCACTTTTACCAGCTGGTGGATCAGAA
>Ga0209287_10000396_pt1 | contig 27102 bp, 28 predicted proteins | sample PPLLak3cmMay2015_2_FD_187255 | JGI IMG/M metagenome (GOLD analysis project Ga0209287, IMG submission 187255) | Freshwater sediment microbial communities from Prairie Pothole Lake near Jamestown, North Dakota, USA - PPLs Lake P8 Core (1) Depth... | ecosystem: Environmental > Aquatic > Freshwater... | reverse complement strand
GGATCCTTCAACCAGCTGCAGGTCATGCCGCATTTGGTGGTGGGTCACAAAATCGCTGACGTCGTCGCGATCATGGCTTCGCTCGATATCATCATGCCGGAGGTGGATAGATAATGGAAATAGCCGGCATCTTCAAGTACCTGTATGAACAGCTCCAGGCCACCGGCCTGCCGCAGAATTGGGTCGATCTGATTTCGCTTCTGGCCGCTTGCTTCATGATATTCGGTTTCCTGGCCCTGGTAGTGCTGTTCTTCGTCTGGTGGGAAAGAAAAGTTTCGGCGCATTTCCAGCAGCGGCTTGGGCCGATGCGCACCGGGTGGCACGGCTGGTTCCAAACCATCGCCGACTCCATAAAATTACTGACCAAAGAGGATATCACCCCGAAAGCGGTGGACCGCCCCGTTTTCTACTGGGCGCCGATTGTCGCTTTCACCGCCGCCTTCGCACCGTACGTCGTCATCCCCTTTGCCAAAGATTTGATCGTATCCGACCTGAATATCGGCATCCTTTTCGTGCTGGCCATCACTACCTTTACCGTCATCTCGATGCTCATGGCCGGCTGGGGTTCCAATAATAAGTACGCCCTCCTCGGAGGGATGCGCTCGGCGGCTCAGGTCGTCAGTTACGAAGTCCCCATGGTAGTTTCGGTCCTGGCCGTGATAGTTTTCGTCGGCTCGCTTTCGATGGTCGATATCGTCACCGCCCAGCAGCAAATCTATCAGTGGTTCATTTTCAGGATGCCGTTCGGGCCGATCGCCTTTGTCATTTATTTAATCGCCGCCACCGCCGAAACCAACCGCGCTCCTTTCGATTTACCCGAAGCGGAACAGGAACTGGTGGCCGGTTTTAATATCGAATATTCAGGGATGAAATGGTCGGTCTTTTTCCTGGCCGAATACATCAACCTCTTTACGGTTTCCGCGATCGGCGCCACCCTCTTTCTCGGCGGCTGGCAGGGTCCGTTCCTTCCGTCGTGGATGTGGTTTCTTGGCAAGACCCTCTTTCTGGTATTCGTCTTCATGTGGTTCCGCTGGACTTACCCCCGTCTGCGGGTCGACCATCTGATGGAATTTTCCTGGAAAGTGCTCATTCCGGTCGGTTTTGCGAACCTGATCGTCGCCGGCCTGATGAAATATTCGGGGTGGTTTAACTGGTGAAAAAATTGATTGATGCCATAAAAAATCTTTTTGTCGGGTTGGGCGTGACCGCCAAGCATCTGCCGCGTAAACATATCACGCTGCAGTACCCCGATGAACGCTGGCCGATGCCGGAACGTTCGCGCGGGATCGTGGTGCTCCTTTCCGACAAGGAAACCGGCGAACTCAATTGCACCGCCTGTCTGCTCTGCATGAGAAGCTGCCCCACGGCCGCTATCCGTATCGAGCATGAAAAGGACGAAAAAGGGAAACGCACCCTTAAGGAATTCACCGTCGATAATACCATCTGCTGTTTCTGTGGGATCTGCGAAGAGGCCTGCAAGTTCGATGCTATCAAGCTGGCTCCCAAGTACGAATTCGCGACATATAATAAAGAAGACTTAATCTGGACCACCAAGAAGCTCCAGGAAATGGGCCGCGACGTGCCGTACGAAGTGACTCGCAAGAAAAAGGGCGAAGAAAAGGCCAAACCGGAAGCAAAGCCCGCGGTACCGAAGACGGAAGAAAAGCCGGCCGAAGCCAAAGCCGAGAATCCGGTGCCGGCTGAACCGCCGCAGGTTTCGGATAATAAGGAAGAGGGGAAATGATGGAGAATTTCGGAACTTCACTCGGCCTCTTCTGGGAATTCATTAAGGCCAACCCGATTTTCTGTCTTTTGGCCTTTATCACGATTCTTTCGGCCCTGTACGTGGTCACCCTCCGCAATATTTTCCATTGCGCCATCTTTCTGGTGCTGGCCCTGTTCGGCGTCGCCGGAATTTACATTTTGCTCGGAGCGGAATTCCTCGCGGCGGTGCAGGTGCTGATTTATGTCGGAGCGGTTTCGATTCTGATGATTTTCGCCATCATGCTTACGGCGCATCTGGCCTCGAAAAGGATTTCACAGAATAACGAACAGACCGGCATCGCCATTTTCGCCAGCGCCGGATTCCTGATGGTCAGCCTCGGTTCGTTCGCCTATTCCATCTGGCGGGTGCAAACCACGGAGCTTCCTGAAAACAACACCCTCGAAATCGGCAAACTCCTTATGACCGATTTCGTCCTGCCGTTCGAAGTTGTATCGATCGTCCTGTTGGCCGCCATGATCGGAGCCATCGTTTTGGCGAGGAGGGAAAAGTCATGATGATGGCATACCTGGCCCTGGCCGCGATTCTTTTTGCGATCGGAATTTTCGGCGTCCTGACCCGCCGCAATGCAATCGGCATTTTGATGTCGCTGGAACTGATGTTCAACGCCGTTAACATCAACCTGGTGACCTTTAATAAATTTATCGCCCCGGAAGGATTGACCGGCCAGATTTTCGCCATCTTCGTGGTGGTCGTGGCCGCCGCCGAGGCGGTCGTGGGACTGGCCATTGTCCTGTTGCTCTATCGCAACTGGAAAGGGGTCGACATCGACAATATTAATATTATGAAGTGGTAACATGCTGGAAACCGCGTACCTCATACCCGTTTATCCTCTCTTCGCTTTCACGGTGATAATTTTCTTCACCCGCTGGAACGAAAAGCTGTCGTCCGCCATTTCCATCGGGGCTATCCTGATCGGCCTGGTGCATTCGGTCGGCGTCCTCCTCGCCCTGATTTCCCGGCATGGACTTCCGTACGAAGTCAGTGTCCCGTTCATCCAGCATCCCAAGATTTTACTGGAAGTCGGCATGTGGATCGACCCCCTCACCGCCGTGATGCTGGTGGTGGTTGCCATCGTTTCCAGTTGTGTTCAGGTTTATTCGCTCGGTTACATGCACGGCGATCCCCGCTGGAGCCGGTACTTCTCGTACCTCTCGCTCTTTACCTTCTCCATGCTGGGGCTGGTTATCTCCAACAACTTCTTTATGATTTTTATGTTCTGGGAACTGGTCGGGTTGACCTCGTACCTCCTGATCGGCTTCTGGTTCGAAAAGAAAACGGCTTCCGATGCCGGCAAAAAAGCTTTTATCACCAATCGGATCGGAGACTTCGGCTTTATCATCGGGATTATTCTCCTATTCGCCTATGCCGGGACCGCCAACTACCAGGAAGTTTTCGCGAAAGTCAGCGCCGGAGCTATTTCTCCGGGGATGTTGACCGCGATCGGGATTTTGCTTTTCTGCGGAGCGGTCGGTAAATCGGCCCAATTCCCGCTGCATGTCTGGCTCCCGGATGCTATGGAAGGCCCCACGCCGGTATCCGCGTTGATCCATGCCGCCACCATGGTGGCCGCCGGGGTGTACATGGTGGCCCGAGGCATGACCGTCTTCGCCGGGTCCGCCGAGGCTTCGACCGTTATCGCGGTCATCGGACTGATAACTTCGTTCATGGCCGCCACGATTGCACTGACCCAGGTTGATATCAAACGGGTACTGGCCTACTCCACCTGTTCACAGCTTGGCTATATGATTATGGCCCTCGGGTTGTACGGCGTCGATTACGCCCACCATCATCATTCCGTGGGCTATTACGCCGGGACTTTCCACCTGATGACCCATGCTTTCTTCAAGGCCTTGTTATTCCTCGGAGCCGGCTCGGTCATCCACGCCGTTCACACCAACGATATTTTCGAAATGGGCGGCCTGCGCAAGAAGATGAATATTACTTCGATTACGTTTTTAATAGCATGCCTTTCGATTTCGGGTATCCCTCCGTTTTCGGGATTTTTCTCGAAAGACGAGATTGTCGTCGCTTCTTCGACCCATCCTTTCTTCTTTGTCGGGACCTTACTGATCGCTTTCATGACCGCTTTCTATATGTTCCGGCTTTATTTCCTGACTTTCGAAGGATCTCCGCGCAATCAGCATAAGTACGACCATGCCCATGAATCGCCGACCAGCATGACTCTCCCGTTAATCGTGCTCGGGTTCCTGTCGATTTTCGCGGGATGGACCGGGCTTCCGTTCGAATGGTTCGGCCTGACCGGTTTCTCCCATTTCGTTTATCATGGCGAACTGGCCGAACATCATCCTTCATACTTACTGATGGCGATTTCGGTGGTTGTCGGAGGTTCCGGGATTCTCTTTTCATACCTGATTTATAAGAGAAAGGCCTGGTCGTCCGAGGCCATCAAAGCCAAAGTTCTTCCGATACAAAAGTTCTTATTCAATAAATGGTATATCGATGAGCTGTACGAAGCGACTATTATCCAGCCGACTCTCACACTGGCCAGGAAACTCTGGTGGTTCGATGCCAGCGTGATCGACGGGATGGTCAACTTCGCGGGGTGGTTCACGGTTAAGTGGGCCGATGCCAAAGAGCTCTTTGACAAATATATTATCGACGGCGCCGTTAACGGAATCGGCCATGTCTGCATGGCCGGGTCGTTCTTCCTGCGCTTCATCCAGACCGGAAAGGTGCAGTTCTATGCCCTGGTGATTATCGTCACTTCGGTTGCGGTGGTCCTTTATAAAGTGACTCCGCAGGGAGCGATTATCTACCTGGTGCTGGCGCTTATCGTCGGCGGGGTTGGACTATTGAGCCGGCTGGCACGTCCCGAACGGGCCGAAACGGATTAGAATACGGAAGGATTTAGGAGGATAGATTCAAAATGGTTGACTTTCCGATACTGACATACACGATCTTCATCCCGCTGATAGGCGCGGCGGTGGTGATGTTCTTGCCGAAGGAACGACTGAATGCCGTCCGCTGGACCAGTCTGTTCTTTTCGTTTGTCCCGATGCTCTTGACATTCTGGATAACCTGGGATTACTTTTTTAATTTCTCCGGGACCGCCGATTTTTACTATACCGAGGGTCCCGTAAGCTGGATAGCGCCTATTAATGTTTATTATCATCTCGGCGTCGACGGTATTTCGGTGCCGATGCTTTTCCTGACCGGCCTTTTATCCTTCCTTTCGATTTTATCCTCCTTCAACATCGTCAACCGTGTGAAGGAGTATTTCGTGTTCTTCCTCCTTCTTGAGGCCGGCATGCTCGGCGTTTTCTGCGCCCTCGATTTCTTCCTTTTCTATGTTTTCTGGGAAGTGATGCTGGTCCCGATGTACTTCCTGATTGGAGTCTGGGGCGGTCCGCGAAAAGAATACGCCGCGATCAAGTTCTTCCTGTATACCCTGTTCGGTTCGATCTTCATGCTGGTCGCGATATTGATTCTGTACTTCGGTTCCGAACCCAGCACGCTAAGCATTCCGGAGCTGATTAATTCCGCGCCGACCTTCCTGACTCACGGTATGCAGCTGCTGTGCTTTGCCTTCTTCTTCGTCGGCTTCGCCATCAAGGTTCCGGTCTGGCCGTTCCATACGTGGTTGCCGGATGCGCACGTCGAAGCCCCTACGGCGGTCTCGGTCATCCTTGCCGGGGTTCTCCTGAAGATGGGGACCTACGGTATGCTTCGCATCTCCTGGCCGATGTTCCCCGATGCGGTGAAGTTCTTCTCGATTCCTATCGCGATTTTAGGTTTGATAGCGATTATATATGGTGCGCTGGTTTCCATGGCGCAAAAAGATTTGAAAAAGCTGGTGGCGTACTCCTCGGTTTCGCACATGGGGTACTGCATGCTGGCCCTGGGGGCGTTCACTTCCGTCACCGCGATTACCGGCTGTATGTTCCAGATGATCAGCCACGGATTGATTACCGGGGCATTGTTCCTTCTGGTGGGCGTTCTTTATGACCGCGCCCACACCCGTGAAATCGCCGCCTTCGGCGGTATCGGAGCCAAGCTCCCGGTTTACACCGGCCTGATGGTTCTATTTTCGATGGCCTCGCTGGGATTGCCCGGGATGTCCGGGTTCGTTTCGGAATTCATGGTCTTCGTCGGTTCCTTTACCAGCGGTATTGTCTGGTTCAAGCTGATTACCGCTCTGGCGGTGCTTGGCGTGGTCCTGACCGCCGGTTACATGCTGCGCATGGTGCAGCGGGTATTCCTCGGAGAATTCAACACCGCCAAGTGGGGCGGCCTGACCGAAATCAACGCCCGCGAAGTCATCACCGTGGCGCCTTTGGCCGTGCTGACCATCGCCATCGGCTTTTTCCCGGCGCCGTTGTCGAACATGATGAAGGCTACGATAGAAAACCTCGTGCAATTGATTGCCAGGTAGGAAATAGATTATGCCCAATTACAATCTCAGCCTGATCATCCCCGAAGTCTTCCTCTTCCTGTGGGCGCTTTTTATATTCTCGTACGACCTCGGGACCAAGCGCAAGAACGCCGATTCCATCGGCTATCTTTCCATGCTGGGCTTGGGCATCACCGCCATCCTGCTGGCATACTATCACGGCGGGATTACGTTCAAGAATATGTTCACCTCCGACAGCCTCGCCCTCTTCTTTAAGATAATTTTCCTCGGGGCCGCCTTCATGGCTATCGGCTCCTCGTTCGGCCTGGCTTCGCAGAAAATCAAGAACCATCGCGGCGAATACTACGGACTTATTTTGATCTCCACCGTCGGCACCATGTTCCTCGCTTCCGCCAACGAACTGATTTCGCTCTACATCGCGCTGGAACTGGTCACTATCCCGCTCTTCGTCCTGGCCGCGTACTATAAAGACGATAAGGCTTCGGTCGAATCGGGACTGAAATACATGATTGTCGGAGCCTTCTCATCCGCGATTCTTCTCTACGGCATCTCGATTCTGTACGGCCTGACCGGCACTACCGACATCACCCTGATGAAATTGCATCTCTCGATCGTCTTTTTATCCTACGGTAAAATCGGCCCGGCTTTGCTCATCGCCATGATGATGGTCATCGCCGGAATCGGCTTCAAGCTCGCCCTGGCCCCGTTCCACATGTGGGCGCCGGATGTTTACCAGGGCGCCCCGACTCCCATCACGGCGTATCTTTCCGTCGGCTCCAAGGCCGCCGGAGTGATCGCGTTTGCACGTATCATGGCCGGAGGGCTCTTCGCCTTCGCCGATGATGTCATGAAACCGCTCGATTGGGGGATGATTGTCGCCATTATGGCCGCCGCCGCCATGATAATCGGAAACATCACCGCGCTCATGCAGTCGAATATCAAACGAATGCTGGCCTATTCCTCGATCGCCCAGATCGGCTATCTCATGATCGGCATGCTGACCGTTACCGAAATCGGCATGGCTTCCGTGGCCTTCTATATGTTCATTTATTTATTCGCCAATATGGGAGCCTTCGCCGTGGCCACTATCTATAGCGACAAGACCGGTTCCGATAATATCAGCGGCTACGCCAGTCTTTCGAAATCCTCGCCGCTCCTGGCCGCCGCCATGGCCATCTTCCTGCTCTCGCTGGCCGGGATTCCTCCGCTGGCCGGTTTCGCCGCCAAGTACATGGTATTTGCCGCCGGCGTCCAGGCCGGATACACCTGGCTGGTGATTCTGGGACTTCTCACTGCGGTGGTATCGCTTTATTATTATGCCAATGTCATCAAGGTGATGTACTTCACCCCGCACGCCGAAGTGGGGGAGAAGCTCCACCCGCCGGTCGCCGCCGGGATCGTTCTTGCGGTCGGAGTCGCCGGTATTATTTTCTTCGGCGTGTTCCCGAACTCCATCCTGAAATTCGCCTTCGGGACCGCCAAAGTTTTCGGTTTCTTTTAAGCCGCTCAATATTATATTTCGATTGTCTATTAACCCTGACCCGCTATATATTTTCGTGATTTGGCCGAAAGGAAGGTAAGGGGATAATTATCGATAATGGCATCGCTGTTTAAAAAAGTGAAAGACAAACTCCGCGGCATGTTCCTGTCGGGAATTCTCGTGGTCGTACCGCTGATCCTGACCTATGTCGTCCTCCGCTTTCTCTTTAAATCCATCGACGGCATTCTCTCCCCGCACCTCGAAAGAGTTTTCGGCTATACCGTTCCCGGGCTGGGGATCATCACGACCGTTCTGATAATCCTCCTGACCGGATTTTTCACCCGTTCACTGGTCGGAGGCACCCTCTATAAAAGCGGAGACCGCCTTCTGGCCCGCCTGCCGATTATTCGTGTCGTCTATCTCGCGGCCAAGCGGCTCATCGAGGCCATCACGCTCCCGCACAACCACACCTTCAAGCAGGTGGTGCTGATCGAGTATCCCCGCAAGGGAGCCTACGCCATGGGATTTGCCACCACGCGGATTGATCTCGAACAGGAATTCCACGACAAAACCAACCTGATCGGGGTTTTTATCCCTTCCACCCCCGCCCCGGTCTCCGGGATAGTCATCTTCGTTCCGGTCGACGATGTCATCCCGCTCGATATTTCTGTTGAAGAGGGCTTGAAATTAATCGTGTCAGGTGGTATAGTATCTCCTCCGGTGGTCCGGAGGAAAGAAAACGGCGCAATCGAGGAGGCTGAAGTTAGCTATGCGTCTGGGCAATCTGCTTAGAGAAAACTTTGTTATCGAAAATCTTCGGGCCGGCGACAAGGCCGGCGCCATCGACGAACTGCTCAACCTGATCCGCAATATCCGCCCCGGTATCAATCTCGACTCCATTCGCGACCTGGTTATGGAACGGGAAGAAATTGAAGACACTTCCTACGGAAGAGGCTTCGCCTTCCCGCACGCCCGGACCGATGAAGTCGACGATATGTTCGTCGCCCTCGGCATTTCCCGCACCGGGTTGAGCGATAAAACCCCGGACAATATCCCGGTCTCGGTGGTGGTGCTGCTTTTGACCCCGTCGCACATCTCGAAATTGTATCTGCAGACTCTCTCGGCTTTCGCCGCCTTCGCCCGTACCGAGGGGAACCTAGAAAAGATTAAAGAGGCTCCGACAAAATCCGACGTTATCGACGTCATCTGGCAGAGCGGAGTTACCGTCGACAAGGAACTGACCGTGAAAGACATCATGCGCCGCAATGTCGCGACGGTTAAGCCCGACGATACCCTCAAGCACGTCGCCAACATGATGTTCAGGCACCGCCTGTCGGCCATGGCGGTGGTGGACGACGATTGCCGCCTCCTGGGGCAGATCACCGACCGCGATCTCATTCAGGCCGCGCTCCCCGATTTCAAGACCCTCATCAACAATCTCAATTATTCCATGGACATCGAGCCGTTCGAGGAACTCCTCAAGCAGGAGGATAAAATCAAGGTGGCGCAGCTGTACCAGACCGATCACGAAACTACGACTGTCGATACCCGGCTGGTGGAAGTTGCGGCACAGATGATTTTCAAGAACCTTCGCAGGGTTTTCGTGGTGCAGGATGATAAACTGATCGGCATCCTCCTCCGCAAAGACATCGTCAACATGATCATCCGCGGATAAATTCAATTTTCGATTATAAAATGTAGTTCGGGTTTTCCGAACGAGTTCCGTCTTGCGGAACAAGTGAGAAACCCGACACCTTCGCTCAATGTACGAGGTAGACATCCTCGTCTGCCGCGAAATTGGACGGCAGGAGTCTGCGCCGCGTCCGCGCCTTGACTCCTTGCCTTGTATCTTCGGGGGCTACTTCAACTTCTCCACTTCGTACCCCAGCTTCTTCAACTGCGCGATCACGCCGTCCTCACCCACCAAATGTGCCGAACCAACCATTATGAATTCAGTCTCGGTCGTAAGGAGATGCTGCTCGAGTTGTGGCATCCAGTTCATGTTTCGGTCAACCAGGGTTGTTTTATACAGCACCGGATAGTCTCTTTTCATTTCCTCCACGAAATACTTGAACAATGCCTGCTCGTCGCCGATTTTCCAGGCCGCCAGGAGCTTATCAAAAAGCTCGGAAATATTTTTAAGATCCCTCAGGCTGTAGTTGATAAACCCGTCTTCTTCTCCGTCCCCCATTGAAGTCAGTAACCTGATTTGTTCATCAGGGGATTCCAAGTCCTCGATCGGTTTCTGGTCCATAGTGGCCTTTCCGTGATAGACAAGATCGATTCCCTGTTCGGTCACCCCGAGTTTTTTCAGTTCGATCATAGCCAGCGTCCATACCACCAGGGAGGGCTTTAATTGATTCATGGTCGCCAGCGTGAGGGTTCTTTCCGTGCAAAAACTATCGAGGGCCTGGTAGGTCTCCGGCGATAAAACCTTATCCAGCGTCCTGCCGTCGGTATAGAATGCTTTGGCCAATAGCTTCTGTTGGAATTCCGGCTTTTGCAGCTCCGCGATATCAGTCTCAAAAACGACTATCTCCGAAGAATCATACGCCCGGTCGAATTCCACTGGTAAAGGATAATCAGATTCGCGAAGTAGATGAATGGTCCCCCCGATATACATTTTCGAAGAATCGGTTTTGGCCACCCACACCGAAGTCTCGGCGGATACCGTCGAAACTATCAGAATGAACGAAATTAGAAACAGCAACAACGCCTTCATACTTAGAATCCTCTCAGAAAAAAATATTTTTTGCTATGATTTCCGCTATTCAGTCGCCTCCGATAACCGCCGCAAAATACTCTCTATGATATTAATTGTCAATGACCTCAAAACTTATTCCGCTTCGAATTGATACTCCGGATTACTCTCGGGAAAGAAATCGAAATCTCATAATTGACATACCCCTCAATAATATGTATATTAAACCGTAAGGTTCTTTTGAGGCGCGGCTGATTATTCCGTATACACCTCTTGTCATCCCATAAGAATAAAGCCGCGATTCCTCCGGCGACAGTAGCAAGAAAACATATCCTTTAAGACGTTCGATAAAGCTGTTAATGAATTCTACCCATTCGATAAAACCCTTAACCTCTGGAGGATTCCCATGAAATCCGTCATCCTCGCTCTGCTTCTCTGCCTGCTTTTAAGCCCGTTATCGGCGCTGGCCATCCAGCCCGAAAACGGCGACGTCGACTGCAGCGGAACCATCAACATCCTCGATATCGTCGGCCTCGTGAATTACAAATTTAAGGGGGGAGAGGCTCCCTGCGAATTCGTCGGCCCCGGAGTCACCTACACGCACTACGATTCCCGTTCCATCGATATCGGGACCTCTTTTGAACCGCTGGTGGTGGTGTCGCTGTACGCGCCGGAAGCCGGTTTTGCCAATGTCAATTATTCCTTCTACACCATGACCAATACCTGTTTGGAGCTGGACCTGGAATCGGGAACGCCCCGCGATCAATCAATCGTCAATGTCTTGACCACCGATTCGCCCGTCAGCTGGGCGCAGACCTTCTACGTTCCCGCCGGCCTTACGGAATTCACTCTGGGTGTCAGGGGGTGTCTCAGAGATAAAGAAGAAGAAAAAGCCGTGGTCAATTTCTACAATGTCAACATGAACGTTACTTTTATTCCGGAATACTACGGCCCGAGGGAGGCTCCTGAAGAAGATTGAAAATCTGTTTTACCGTGATCTGACAATAATTTAAAAGAGGGTGTGTATGCGGTGCTATTCACCCTCTTTATTTTCTATCGGAGATTCGAGCGCGATCGGTAACTTGCGCGGGAACATCAAAGAAGCCACGATGGAAAGGGTCAACAGGACCCCCACTCCGGTCAAGGCCACCCAGTCCGGCATTTTCCAGTATCCCGATATCAGCATCTTGACCCCGACGAAAACCAGAATCGCCGAGAGGCCGTACTTGAGGTAATAGAAAATGTCCATCAATCCCGCAACCGCGAAATACAGCGCCCGCAGTCCCAGGATAGCAAAGACATTCGAGGTATAGACTATAAAGGGATCGAGGGTAATCGCGAATATCGCCGGGATGGAATCGAAAGCGAAAATTACATCGGTGGTTTCCACCGCGATTAAAACCACGAACAGGGGAGTCCCGTACAATTTGCCGTTCTCCCGAACGAAGAAATGTCCGTTGCGGAATTCGGGAGTTATCCGCATGAATTTGCGGACAAAGCGGATTATCGGGTTTTTCTCCGGTTCGATCTTCTCATCGCCGGCCGTCCCCATTTTTATCCCTGTATACACCAGGAAGGCTCCGAAGATATAAATAATCCAGTGAAATTTCGCGATGAGGATGGCGCCGATTCCGATAAACAGCCCCCGCATGACCAGCGCTCCGATTATCCCCCAGAAAAGAACCTTGTACTGGTATTTTGAGGGGACTGCGAAAAAGGTGAATATCATCAGGAATACGAAAATATTGTCGATCGAAAGGGAACGTTCGATTAAGTATCCCGTGAAAAATTGCAGCGCCTTTTCCGAACCCTGCCAGAAATAATAGCCGACATTGAAAATCAGCGCGACAATTATCCAGATGATCGACCAGACAATTCCCTCTTTCAGCGAAATTTTATGATCTTTGCGATGGAATATGCCGAGGTCAAGCGCCAGCATGAACAGGACCAGGATATTGAACCCGATCCAGATCGAAATTTTGGTGAAGAGGATTTCTGTCACTTGAATAAACGCCCCCGGTGCCGATTATGACTCTTCGGAATTATCTTTCTTCTCGAACGATTTGTCGCGGAAACCTATCCTTGGAAAGGGATTGACCACCGAACTGGCGATGTTCATCAAATGGGATGAGATCCGTTTCAAGTACCTGAAATACATGGCCAGCACCACGGCATCGTTGACCCGCATCTCGGGGTCCTTTTCGGCGATAATATCCGTGATTATTTGATCACATCTTCTTGTAATTCCCCGATAGTCCGACATCACTTCCTGAGCCGCCTCGATGTTCGGTTCGCCGACCGCGCGTATGATCTTGTCGAATCTGTCCAGCACCTTGGTTTCGATATCCTTCAAATCATCCTCGAACATCCGCCCGTGCAGCTTGGTCGGATGAGCCGCGGCCAGTTCCGCGATATTCTTGCAATAATCGCCGATACGTTCCACGTCGATCACGATCGACACCAGGGCCAGTCCGGCGGAAACATTCTGCGATCCCGAAATGGCCAGGTGAGTCAATACGTTTTTACGGACTTCCCGCTCGTAACGATTGATTTCTTTGTCTTTCTGGTAGATGTTGAACGGAAGTTCCGCGGTATCCTTGTTGCGCAGGACATTCATGGTGGCGCGGAACATCTCCAGGTCGGATTTCAGCATGGTAACCGTGGTATCGTAGGCCTGATCCAGGAGATTCTGCTTGCTGAACAGCTTAATGAAATTATCGAACATTGTCTACTATCTCCGCGACAGATTATACCAATCAACTATTGTAATATATAAATTAATCCCAAAGGAATTAAGAAAAATATGAGCGCCATCAGGATAATCGGAATCAACCGATTCCGGACTGTCAGAGCCGCCAGTTTCTTTGCAATGAACAATGGTATTCTGCGGAGCGGGAGGAAAATGATAATTCCGCAAATATTGAACAGCAAATGCGAAAACGCCACTGCCACGGCTCCCACATTCTGCGTAACGAGCGCCGCGAGTATGGCCGTAACCGTGGTCCCTACATTCGCGCCCAGGGTATAGGGATATACCTGGTTAAGCGTAAGCAACCCCGCTCCCACCAGCGGGACAATCAGCGAAGTGGTAATCGATGACGATTGCACCAGCGTGGTCAGGATCAGGCCGAGCAGCAGCGAGCGGGCGGTCGTTTTAAAAATATACTTATTGAAAAATCCCTCGACCTTGCTGACTACCAGCGATTTCATGATATCCACGATAAATTTCAGGGCCGCAAATAACAGGATAATCGACAGGATGGCGGCAATCCACGGATTTTCATGACAAATGCCGACCAGCATCTTGGATATCGGTTTGGTGATTGCATTTATTGGAGAGATAAAATTCAGCCCGCCGACGTTTTCAAATAACTTCTCCAGCGCCAGGGCCGCATTGCTGAGGAATTTGGTCGTAAGCTGAAGAGGAAATAATATCGCAACCGAGAGAATGTTAAAAATGTCATGAACGACCGCCCCGGCGTAGGCCCGCTGGAATTCCTGGCCGCGGTTTATATGGGCCAGGGAAACGAGGGTATTGGTTATGGTCGTCCCGATATTCGCCCCCATGATAATCGGAATGGCCCCTTCGATGGTTATCAACCCGCTTGCCACCATACCGACCACAATCGAGGTCGTGGTCGAAGAAGACTGAATTACAGAAGTCGCCAGGATCCCAATAAACAACCCGACAAACGGATTTGAGGTGGTTACAATCAGGGACTCGGCGAATTCCTTGCCGAAAAGTTTGAAGGAATCCCCCAAAAGGGTAATGGAAAGTATGAAAACATACAGGGCCGCCAATAACCCGATAGATTTAAAAACCACATAAATCCAAGAGCGCCCGAATCCTCTTAGGGGACTCGGTTTTATCAGGGCCTGATCGGCCTTTTCAACCAAACCTGTCTCTCCGCTGCAACTTCAATGTCGGAATTTGCGGGAATATAGAGCCAATACCGGGTATTGTCAAATAATTGTTGGGATTTTATTAAGATAGAAAATGTGGAGACTATGTTTCTGGGCCAGGATCAGTAATCTTCTTGCGGGATAAGGAGTAAGCCGGTTTCCTGACCCTCCCGAAGGACAATCATATAAACCCCGTCGGCGTCAATTTTATCCAGAATCAAACCCATCAGGTCGTGAGCGGTTTTGACTACTTCACCATTCACCCGCTTTATCCGGTCACCCGGCATCAGCCCCGATACAAACGCAATCTTGGCCGAATCGACATCGGCGACTTCCAGCAGGCCGTTTTCCGCCTTGACCACCGAAAACCCCAGCCGCCCCCGACCGGCCGACAATTTGTACTGCTCCCGCTTCGAAGCGGTTTCCCGGGTTACCGGCTGAATCCGCGGAGGCGTCGTCAATCCCACCAGCGGAGAATTGTACGCCTCATCGGCCAGGTACGTCGCCAGCGGCATTTCCGGCGAAATCGACCAATTATATCGGACGTAACTTTCGAATACATTCCAGCCCGCAAAACTCTTCTGCCAGCTGCTGCTCTCCACGATTATGCGCATGGTGTCGGGATTGAAGAAATATTTCGCCGTCTCCAGCGCCACCGCCATGGCCATGTTATCGAAGCGATATGCCCCCTGCTCCAGCAAGGGATGATCGTGCAGATAATACATGGTGCATTCGGGATGATTGATCTGTTTCAGATTCCGCCCGCTCATCAGCCTGATCAAATTCAGGAAACGCCGCATCCCGGTCGGAGCCGCTTCGACATAGTCGCTGGTCTTAATCCCTTCCCAGGGCATCGCCAGCGGCTCATACATTCCGATCGTCGGCATGTACTTTACCAGGTGGACAGCGATATCCCTTTCCACCCATTCGATACCCGATATCTGGCTGATGGTGTTCAAGACCTGCGTCCCGACACTGTCCCAGAGCGCGATAAACGAGGAATCCTCTTTCTGAACGTACCGGGCATCCCTCCGAACGCGATATTCATTCTGGTAATATAGAGGATAAAAATTCCGCACCAGTTCCAGGTTGTTATGCTCGAATGAAACATTCGGCACATTGGAATTATTCCTCGACATCGGGTTGTAGTCTTGCCGGGAATCGATATCCTGCCCGCAGACCGAACCGGCCAAAAGCAATACCATCAACAGCCACAAACTTTTCATAGGGAGTAAATTTGGGGATTAATTTAAAAAATGCAAGCAATATCCGCGATAATTATCGCCCTCAGGCCGCCGCGGTCTCTTCCTGAGGCATCCCGTTGCCGTTGTAAATCAGCCCGTCTTTTAACTTTATCACTCGCTGGCAATGTTTCGCGATATTCATATCGTGGGTTATGATTAATACCGTGTGCCCCGCCTGCCACAGCTCATCGAAAATTTGTATAATCCCGGACCCGGATTTAGTGTCGAGGTTGCCGGTCGGTTCATCGGCCAGAATCAGTTTCGGGTTATTCGCCAGCGCGCGGGCAATCGCCACCCGCTGCATCTCTCCGCCCGACATCTCGGTCGGCTTATTCTCCCTTTTATCTTCAAGACCAACCCGCTTCAACAGAGCGTCAACCCGCCGTCGCCGGATTTTCCCCGGCACCCCGGAAAACAGCATCGGCAATTCCACATTCTCAAATGCCGTCGCATAGGGGAGAAGATTAAAAGCCTGGAAAACGAACCCGATTTTCTTATTCCGGATTTCCGCCAGCTCGTTATGCGACATCCGATTGACCGCGCTCCCTTCCAGCAGATATTCCCCGGTCGACGGCGTATCCAGACACCCGATAAGGTTCATCAGAGTCGACTTGCCCGACCCCGACGGCCCCACGATCGCAATGTATTCGTTATTTTCGATTTCAACGTCGATCCCCCGCAACGCTTCGAATTCCACCCGCCCGGTGTGGTACGCTTTGCGGATACTTTTCATACTTATCATGAGGTCGGTCTCCTATTCATAACGCAATGCTTCTACCGGATTGACCGAAGCCGCCTTCAGTGCCGGGAAAAATCCCGAAATCAGCCCCATCACTCCCAGTATCCCCGCGACAATCAATCCGATTTCCAAAGATACCGTCGGCTTCCCCATAAAGTCCAGGACCTCCGACTGTATCTCGATCCGTTTAAATATTTCAGTGGCGATGAAAGTTATTCCTATCCCGAAGAATCCCCCCAGGAACGTAATCCCCAGCGCTTCCAGTAAAAATTGCGTGACAATATAAATTTTCTTCCCTCCCAGCGCCATCTTTACTCCGATTTCCCGCGTCCGCTCCTTAATCGATACATACATGATATTGGCGACCCCGACCGCGGCAATCAGAAGCGTTAACGCGCCGATGACTCCCAGAAAAATCTGAATCCCCAAAAGAAACGCCAGCTCGGTCCGGTTTCCCTCTATGGTATCCCAGATTCCCAGGGCGCTGTCGTCGTCGGGATTAAACTTGTCTTTCGCCCCCAGCATTTCGAACACCTGGCGCTCCACCGCCTTGGCATTGTCCATATCCTCGGGCTGATAAACCAGGTTATCGAGATAGGGATCCCCGAACAGCGCCACGAAGGTCGAGGCCGGTATCACGATGGCATCTTCATCCTGTCCCTGGTAGCTGTTGGTCTGTATTTTGGGGCGCATCACCCCGACGACCGTAAACGGCATGTTCTCGATATAAATTAACTTGCCGATGGGGTCTTCATCGCCGAACAGCCGCCGTTTCAAATCGTTTCCCAGAAACGCCACCCGCCGCTTCTGCTCGATGTCGAGCTTATTGATAAACCGCCCACCCAGCTCGGGATACATTTTGCGCATGTATTCGTACTGAGGGAAAACCCCGTTGATTCTTTCCTGCAGGTAATTGGTTTTGTACTTAACCTGGGCCCCCCAGCGGATATATTCGCCGGCGATTTCCTTGATACCGGGTACGGTTCCCTTTAAATATTCGATGTCGTCTTCGTACAGCCAGATTTTCCGCCCTTTACCGAAACCGGCATGAGGAATCGAGGTCTGCCCGCCCCAGACAATCACGATCCCCTCTCCCATTCCCATGCTCCCTTTCATCATCTGGGTTTTGAGTCCTTCGCCGTACGCCAGAAGCAGCATGATCGACATGGTTCCCCAGAGGATCGCCATGATGGTCAGGATCATTCTCTTCCGCTGTTTGCGGAAATCCCGCATGAAAACGTTGAATATTATCGAAGGTTTCATAATCTAAAATAACTTCAAAGCTTTTACCGGTTCCAGATTGGCCGCTCTCCGGGCCGGGAACATCCCCGAAACCAGGGCAATCACCCCCAGGACGCCAATCGCGAAAGCGGCTCCGTATACATTAATTGTCGGACGCCCCATATACTCCGTCAGCGATTCCGGATAAACCGCAATCAACAGAGCCGCGACGCCGAACCCCAGAGACCCCCCGATTGCCGTCAGGACGATTGTTTCCGAAAGGAATTGCAGCATGATGGTCCGCTTCTTGGCCCCGAGAGCCATTTTAATTCCGATTTCCTTGGTTCGTTCTTCCAGGACCACGTTCATGATATTGGTAACCCCGATTCCTCCCGTTATCAGCGTCATACAGCCGATCGCTACGAGGAAAGCCCGAAATGCCGCGAAAAAATTCGCGAAAAATTTCAGCCCTTCGGTGGTATCCCATATCGCCAGAGCCTCGGCATCGTCCGGATCGAATTTGTACTTCCTGGCCATCATGCCGTAAATCTCTTTTTTAACGGTTTCCATTTGATCGGGACGGTCGGCCTGCACCACAAAATTGTCGGGATAACGATGCGACCACATGGTCCGGAAGGTACTGGATGGAATCCAGCACTGGCGGTAATCTCTTCCCGAATACGAAGAATTCTGTGCCTTCCTTTTCAAAACCCCCACAATGGTAAACGGGACATTATTAACCGTTATCTGCTGTCCGACCACCCGGGTATTGCCGAATAGGTTTGTCGCGACCTCATCACCGATAAATATCGTCCGCCGTTTATCCATGATATCATAGGCATTGAGGAATCGTCCTCCTTCCATGGGAATGAGATTCCTCATGTCGGCGAATTCCGGCCATACCCCGGCCACTCTTGCCAGCATATTATTTTTCTGGGATTTGATGGTGACACCGTACCGGGCGAATTCCGGAGATATTCTCTCGGGGCTTCTTAAATTCGCTTTCATACTGGCCACATCCTCTTCGGTAAATCTGATATTCCGCCCCCGGGGAAGTCCCTGCCACGGTTTGGATGTCATCCCCGACCAGATTATGGCGATGTTCGTTCCCAGCCCCTGAAATCTTTCCATTTGATTATTATATAATCCGGTCCCGAAACCCATCAGCAGAACCACCGACGTTGTCCCCCAGAGAATCCCGAACATGGTCATCAGGGTCCGCAGTTTCTGATTCTTCATGTCCTTGAAGAACTGGCGGAATGTGGCAAGAAGGCTTCTCATGGTCTATTCCAGGATCCCCCGTGGAGGACGTTCGATCAATTGAGCCCCTTCATCAAGTCCGGCCAGAACCTCGATATTTATCCCGTCCGAAAGGCCGGTTTCGATATTGACCGTATCTACCAATCCGCTGAGGCTGTCGTGACGTTCCACGTACGAAGTGTCCGCGTTGAATTTCACCAGCCGTTCCGGTATGACCAGGATGTCTTCTTTCTTGACGATAATAATATCGGCGTTGGCGCTGTACCCCGCCCGAAGCAGGCTCGAACCGAGATCGGTCAACCTGATTTCGACATCGAATACCGTGGAACCTTCATCACGGTAAGCTTTCGGAGAGATACGTTCGACTACCCCGCGCACGGTATCGGATGGCAGGGCGCCGATTTTTATCTCGGCAGGCATCCCCGGCTTGATTTTGCCGACATCGATTTCGTCCACGGTCCCATTGAAAATAAGATTATCCATGTATGCCAGGGTCATTAATTCGGTCCCTTCCTGGTACGAAGTCAACGGAACCACGGGATCCCCTTCCTCAACCAGCCGCGACAGAACCATACCGTTGATGGGAGATTTAATGGTATTGTCAACGGTCCGGTCGGCGATTTCGGCCTTGCCGGACTGAATCAGATCGAGCTTTTCTTCGGCCAGCTTTTTGCGCAGTTCCGCTTCATCGTAGGCCGCCTTTTTAGAATCGAAATCCTGCACAGAAATCAATTGCCGTTCAAGCAGGGTCGTGGCGCGGTCGAATTCCCGCCTGGCATTCTCAAAAGCGACATCGTAAATTTCCACCTGCTTTTTGGCCTCGGCGAATTCAATCGGCGTGGGATCGGGAGCCACATCCATCAGGGGATCGCCGATCTTAACTTCCTGCCCGATTTCCACATACAATTTCTTGACGATACCGGAGATTTTCGATTTTACGGATACTTCCTGCTTGGGCTCAATTCGCCCGACTGCCAGGGCCTTATCGACTATCGTCCCCTTTTCCGCCTTTATGGTCTTGAATTCGGACTTCTCGCCGGTCGAACCGCTTACTATAAAATAAGTGGAGGCTCCGGCGACGACGATAATGGCGCCGATCAAAAGGATTTTTTTTATCATAAGTTACTCTCTATGGGTTGAGTGAGGCTTTGCCTAGCTTCTATTAATCTTTTAAGAGTTTACGCCGTAAACAGTGCAATGTTTCGCCTTTTTCGAAAATTGAAAAATTGAACGCCCTATTAATTTACCGGGGTGGGAATTCCGGCCCGGAAATCTATTCTTTGACATTGCCGGATATAAAACCTATTTTAGCCGAGGATGGGCCGAAATGCGAGTTCTGATATGAATAATAAAATGACTTTTAAGATTTGTCTTGGATTGATCCTGCTGGCTTTGGCTGTGTCCGGATGCGGCAATTCCAACAACTCCGCAACGCAAAAAACGGAAACGGCCGCGGTAGCAGCGAATACCGACAGCCTTGTCATAACCATAATGGGACAGCGGGGAAAAAGTATCCTGGAGGTGACCGAATCCGCTCATAATGTGGATTATATCGCCAGCTCCGTGGGAGCATTCGTCAAAGGAATCGATTCCGTGGAATCGGGCAACGGATACGCCTGGTTGATTTCGGTAAACGATACCATGATAAAAGTCGCCGCAGATAAATTCATCACCTCTGATAATGATACGGTCAGGTGGCATTTACGCAAAATCGATTAGAGAGGAGGCGCCAATGTCGACAATTGACCAGATTGTAGAGGGAAAAGAGCTTTTCCTGATAGCCGGCCCCTGCGCTATCGAATCGGAAGAAGTCTGCTTTACCGTGGCCGAAAAGCTTAAGAAAATATCGGATAAGTTCGGAATTCCGATAATATTTAAATCGTCCTATGCCAAGGCCAATCGCCTGTCCGGAGAATCCTTTGCCGGTCATGGCATCGATTTCGGTTTGAAAATCCTGCAGCGCGTCAAGGATGAATTCGGCTTTCCCCTTTTGACCGATGTCCACGAAACCGTTGAAGTCGCGCCCACCGCCGCAGTGGTCGATATCCTGCAGATTCCGGCATTCCTGTGCCGCCAGACGGAACTGGTGCGCCAGGCCGCAGGAACCAAGAAGTGGATCAATATCAAAAAGGGGCAGTTTCTCGCACCGGAGGATATGGACAAAATTGCCGCCAAGGCCCGCAGCGGAAAGGTGATGTTGACCGAACGGGGCTCGTCGTTCGGCTATCATAACCTCGTCGTCGATTTCCGCTCCCTTATTATAATGAAAGAATTCGGCTTCCCGATTATCTTCGATGCCACTCACTCCCTTCAGCTTCCGGGTGGCGGCGGGAAATATTCTTCGGGACAGCCGCAATTCATCATTCCTTTTGCCAAGGCGGCGGTAGCAATAGGAATTAACGGCCTGTTCGTGGAAACCCATCCGCATCCGGAACAAGCTCTCTCCGATGCCGCGGCCATGCTGCCGCTGGAAAATATGGAGACGCTCGTAACCGAAATTTTAAAAGTCCGGGAGGCCGTGGCCTGACATGGCGAAAAAGAAACTGACTTCCAAACAACTGGCGAATCGTCTTAAAAATATCAGACTGCTGGCCCTCGACGTCGATGGTGTCCTGACCGACGACCGCATCTTTTTCGGGCCGGATGGTTACGAATTAAAACAATTCAATATTTCCGACGGCTTCTTCATCGTCCTCGCTCTGCGGGCCGGGCTGGAAATAGCCGTGATATCCGGGCGGCCGTCCCCGGCCACCACCACCCGCATGAAAGACCTCGGCGTCAAACATATTTTACAGGCCATGCTTGACAAGCGTAAACAGATAAAACCTCTTTTGGAAAAACTCGACCTGACCCTCGAAGAAGTGGCCTTCATGGGTAACGAACTGCTCGATATCGGCCTTTCCCGCGAAGTCGGCCTGTCGATTGCCGTCGCCGATTCCGCCGAAGAGCTTATCGACGAAGTCGACTACGTTACGAAACGAAACGGGGGACACGGTGCGGTCCGTGAAGTGATTAAGGCGTATTTCGCCGCCACTAATATCAATCCGATGGATTACGTGATCTGATATGGGAATACTGGAAAACGGCATAGATGTTATCCGTAAGGAAGCCGACGCCGTCGCGAAGCTGGCCGACCGGCTCGATCAAAATTTTACCGACGCCGTGAAGCTGATTCTCGAATGTAAGGGGAGAGTCATCATTTCCGGCATGGGAAAATCGGGGCTGATCGGCAAAAAGATTGCCGCGACTTTGTCCTCGACCGGCATCGCCTCGTTCTTTCTCCATGCCGCCGAAGGTGTGCACGGTGACCTGGGGCTGGTCCGTTCCGAAGATATCATGATCTTCATCAGCAAGTCCGGCGCCACCGATGAACTCCAGCAGATTCTCCCCGTCGTAAAAAGAATGGGCGCAAAGATCATACTATTGACCGCCCAGGTCAATTCTCCATTGGCTTCAAAATGCGATATCGTCCTCGACTGCTCCGTCCCCGGCGAAGCCGGCCCGAACAATCTTGTCCCGACTTCTTCTTCCACCGCCGCCCTCGTCATGGGGGATGCCCTGGCGATGGCCCTTTTAATGGAACGGAATTTCACCACCGAAGATTTCGCGTACTTTCATCCCGGAGGGATGCTCGGCAAACGCCTTTTAATGAAAGTCGGCGACCTCATGCACGCCAACGCCGATATCCCGATTGTCCCGGAAAAAATGACCCTCCGCGAGGCCATCATCGAAATCACCTCGAAAAAACTCGGAGCGGTCCTGGTGGTCGATACCGCCGGTCTTCTCGTCGGCATCTTCACCGACGGTGATTTACGCCGTCTCGTCCAGAACGACAAGGAGTTCTATAACCGCACCATCGGCGAAGTCATGATACAGCGCCCCAAAACCATCGATCCCGAAGCCATCCTCGACAAAGCCTTGGCCGTCATGGAAAAACATTCTATCACGGTCCTCCCGGTCGTCGATAGGCAAAAACGCCCGGTCGGAATTATCCACCTGCATGATATCCTGAAATCGAAACTGGTCTGATCGACTTATGTCTTTCTTTTCCAAAAAATTCCGCCATGACCTGTTGTACTCCCTTGTCAAGCTCGTTATGAGAATTTTCAATGCTATCCCGCGCGATCTGGCAGTATTCATCGGAGCCTGCCTCGGCCTCGCCGCATCCCTCGTACAAAAAAAGGACATGCACAAAGCCCAACGGCACCTGCTTTTGACCATGCGGGATGAAGTCACCCCCAAACAGGCCGCATCGCTCGCCCGCTCCATGTTTATCAACTTCGGGAAAAATTTCGCAGACGTCGTCCGCATGGGCCGGACTTTCGAATCGCAAATCAGGCCCCTTATAAGGGTCGAGGGCATTGAACACTTCGATAAAGTCTACAACCGGGGTAAAGGAGTCATCGGCGTCACCGGTCATATCGGTAACTTCGAGCTCCTTGCCGCCTATTTCGCCAATGCCGGATACAAATCCGCCGCCATCGGCCGCGAACTCTACGACAAACGCCTTAACGAATTACTGGTATCCAATCGCGAAAGTATTGGCCTGACCAATATTTACACCGACGATTCCCCCCGCAAAATCTTGAAAATCCTTCACGACGGTTTCGTCCTGGGGGTCCTGATGGACACCGATTCTTTTCGCGTCCGTAGCGAACTTATTCCCTTCTTCGGACGTCTATCTAATACCCCGGTGGGGCAGTCGGTGCTGGGTTTGAAAACCGGAGCCGGTTTCGTTCCCGTTGCCTGCCTCCGGGACGGCAAAGGATATAAAATCGTGATTAAGCCGGAAGTTATCATAGAAAGAACCGATAATTTCGACAGGGACCTGTACACCGTCACCCGCGAATGCAGCCGGGTACTGGAACAAATCATCCGCGAACACAAAGACCAGTGGATCTGGCTCCACAACCGCTGGCACACGCGGCCCAAAGAGGAAGAAAAACAGCATGACCCGTCGTACAATTGATATATTGATAATCGGTTTCTTCGCGACCTTACTCGCATTAACCGGGTGCAGCACCGGCGACGACATCAAATCCGCCGACCAACCCGACAGCACCGTTGCAATCGTCCGCCCTGACCAGATGCTCCTCAACGCCCGCATTACCCTGTACGACGGTTCCCTCCGCACTACCGACCTCTTCGCCGATTCCATCGAAAAATACGAAAAATCCGATTCCTCTCTCGCCTGGAACCTCATCGTCCATTTCTTCGACAGCCTGGGGCAGGAAGTCTCCAACCTCGAAGCCGACAGCGGTCTCGTCCGCGAAAAAACCAACTTCATGGAGGTCTTCGGCAACGTCGTGGTTAGAACCAGCGACAGCGCCGTCCTCCATACTGAACAACTCGCCTATAACGCCGAACTCGACAGTATCACCACCGACAAATTCGTCCATATCGTCCAACAGGGCGATACCATCAAGGGGTACGGCATGGTGGCCGACAAAGAGCTGAAAAAAATCCGCATCCTCCGCCAGGTCACCGGAACCCTCAAAAGCTCCAAACAGATTCTCGACTGATTTGCATTTCTGTCCCGATAATTGATTGTTACCCCGTATAACAATCCCGTATATTCATTTAAGACCATTAAACAAAGGTAACGATCATGCCCGTCTGCAAAACTCTATTGGCATCAGTCCTATTCCTTATGGTAATCCCGACCGGGCTTTTTGCCTTCGACGATACCGGCTGGACCATCCTCTATCAGGAAAACTTCAGCTCCACCTACGAAGCTTCTGACGGGCAGACTTTCGGCAACAATAACTGGCTGGTCTACCAGTTAATCGACGGGGGCGCCATGACCGTCGCTAACGGTTACGTCCAGCTCAATGCCCCCGATTTCTGGAACGCCGCCCTCATCCGCAGTGTCGATACCCTCCCCGACCAGTACAAAATTCGCGTTAAAGTCGGCCATATCAATTACGACTTGACCAACTACGAACAGGCCGATTACGACGACCCCGATTTCAACACCCATCTCGGTCACTACGAAAACGGCGTCTATTTCCTCACTATTACCGATGCCCTCTGTTCCGGGGGCCAGTGCGAAGAAATCTGGTGGCACTATCACCGCAAGATGGTCATCGACGTCGACAACCACATCAACTGGTCCGGCGGAGGCGAAACCTTCCATCCCGTCTACATGGTCTACATGGACCCGACCACCGGTGCCGGAGGCAACCTCCTCCGTACCTGGGATGGCAGCGCCTGGGACGCCTCGCCCGATAACTGGAACGTCGCCTACACCTACGACTACGATACCTGGTACTATGCCGAATTGGAAGTCGGTGCGGACTACCTGATCCTCCGCCTGTACGACGAAAATCAGAATATCATCGAAGAAACCGATCCGGTCGACCTCTCGCTGGTCTTCGCCATGGATGAGCCGGAATACCTTTATATCGGGGAGCCTCACACCGACGACTACGAAGGGAGCGCCCGTTTCGACGAAATCACTCTTTTGGTTCCCGCTACCGGTGACCCAGTTTGCGGTGACGTCACCGATAACGGAGTCGTCGATATTCTCGATATCTTGGCGTTGGTGAATTATAAATTCAAGGGAGGGCCTGAACCGGCGAATCTGGACGTTGCGGAGGTTACCGGCGACGGCCTGGTAAACATCCTCGATATTATTGCAATCGTTTACTTTAAATATAAAGGGGGTCCGGTTCTTGTCTGTTCCTAGGATTTCTTTAATTGACAACCCCGCCCCATCGTGTTAATTTGCCCGAAATATCTCAGGCAGGTATATTATGGATGAAACTCTTCAGGGAAGTATAAGCAAGTTCACTCTACCCGATATATTTCAGCTATTGGCCAACGGCCGTAAAACCGGAACCCTAGGTATCCAGAAAGAAGACGATATCGTGATGGTCTATTTCCGTCAGGGACGAATCGTCTATGCCTACGGTCCGCGTCAGAACCGCCACGTGGGGCAGATGCTTCGCGAACGGGGAAGACTGACCGAAGACCAGTTGCGGGATGCCGTGGAAACCCAGTCCTCCATCTCTCTTTCCAAGCGGCTGGGGCAGATAATGATCGAGAAAAACTACATCAACCGGGTCGACCTCAGCGAGGTTATCACCGAACAGATCCGGGAATTGATATATTCACTGCTCGATTGGGATAGCGGTTCCTTCAAATTTTATGACAACCAGTATCCTACCCGCGAGGAAATCACCATCGATCTTTCGGTCGAAAACGTTATCCTCGAAGGCGTTAGACGGCTTGATGAAGTCAACCGCCTTAAAGACCTCCTGCCCGATTACGATGCCCCTTTGAAAATCGAAGCGCTCGGTTCCGATAGAAACCGCGATATCTCGCTCCAGACCGATGAATGGAACCTCCTCGCCCGAATCGACGGGCGCAAAACCGTCCAGCAGCTTATCGATGAATCGGGGCTCGGAGAAGTCAAGGCGCTCGAAAAACTGGCCGCCCTGAAACTGGCCGGATTGATTTCACTCCAAACCGAATCGATCAGTGAGCGCGATCGCCTCGATGGAATGATTAATCGGGTTGCGGGGCTTTTGGAAGATTATCTGAAATTCCGCACCGAACAAACCTTGCCGCTCCGCGATACCGCCGGAGTTACCGAGGGACGAGAGTGAGCAAACTCAATTCCCTGCTAAGACTCGAATCTCTTCTCGAGGATTTCCTCGACCGGGCCGCCGATGTCGAACTGGCCCGTGCCGATTCCGGAAAATCCATAGAATCACTCGGAGAAATCGCCCGGGAGTCCTTAAGGGGACGTTATATCGGAAACCGCCTCGGAGACTGGTTCGCTCGCAACCGCCTTAACCTCGATTCCAAACGCTACGATCCCGCGAACATGACCACCATCGGAAATTATCTCCAGGATATCAAAACCGGCCTCGATACCGCTGACCCCGAATCCGGCAAACTCCTCGAAGAAATCGACCGCTGGAAAAAATCCGGAGCCGTTCCGCTCAAAAAAATCACCCTCCGCCGGGGACCTGAAACCGACCAATCCTCGATTACCGAAGAATTCCTCCGGGTGGCCGAAATGGAATCGCAAGCGCTTGAATACTATAAAGATAGAAAGATGCACCTGCTGACTATGCTGGATGACACGCTCAAGGCGGCCGAGGCCAAAACCGATCCCGCCTGGCTGCATCTGGCCGGGTCGATGATTTTCTTTCTTAAAATGCACGGCTATAAAGTCGACCCCTATGTGAAAAAACTAAAAGCGCTGGAAAATAACCGCCGGACCTTGAAAAACGATGATTGAAACCGATGTGAACTATATCGAAGGCTTAAAGGCCCTTAAAAATCGCGATTACGACCGCGCCCTCGGCTATTTTAAAATGACCGAAAAAGAATTTGCGGAAAACCGCGATTTGCGTATATTATCCGATACCGTCAAACTGCTTTTG
>Ga0209287_10000393_pt1 | contig 27293 bp, 21 predicted proteins | sample PPLLak3cmMay2015_2_FD_187255 | JGI IMG/M metagenome (GOLD analysis project Ga0209287, IMG submission 187255) | Freshwater sediment microbial communities from Prairie Pothole Lake near Jamestown, North Dakota, USA - PPLs Lake P8 Core (1) Depth... | ecosystem: Environmental > Aquatic > Freshwater... | reverse complement strand
AGATCATCGGCGTAAAGGCAAAGAGCAAGGAGAAGGAAATAAATATTAAGGCCGGAAAGGCCGTGGTTCTCTGCACCGGAGGTTTTGAAGGTGATGAAGAGATGCAGAAAAACTACCTGAGGCCCTACCCTTTAAAACCCGCGGGCTGGAGATACAATACCGGCGACGGCGTCAAGATGGCCCAATCGGTAGGTGCAGACCTTTGGCATATGAACGTGGCAGCTTCATCCGGCCAGCAGATTTGCCCGCAGGGGTCCGAGGAGTTATGGGGGTGTGGGAGATCGAATGGAGACAATTATATATGGGTCAACAGATACGGCAAGAGGTTTACCTGCGAAAGTCCCGCATGGTTTGACCACAGGTCATACATGGGGTTTGGTATTTGGGACTGGAGCGACAAACAAAATTTTGCAGGCTATCCCTGCATCCCCTTTTACTATATCTTTGACGAAAAGAAGAGGCTGGCCGGTCCCCTCGCCTTCGGGCTCCCATTTTTCCAGGCAGGCAAGGGCGTGACTGCCGGGAAATGGAGTCAGGACAATAGTAAGGAGATCGAGTTGGGGTGGGTAAAAAAAGGGAACACCTTGAGAGAGTTGGCAGCGGCAATTGGATCGGACATGGACCCTGAGCTGCTGGAGGAATCAGTGGCCAGATGGAACAGCTTTTGCTCAACCGCCAAAGACACGGACTTCGGCAGATGTGAAAAACTGGGACCGATAGAGACGCCTCCATATTATGGTTTTGAGGCATATCCGGGTATCTTCAACACATGCGGTGGCCCCAGGAAAAACGGGAAGGCCCAGGTGTTGGACACCGGGAAAAACCCAATTCCCCGGCTGTATGCCGCAGGCGTGCTCGGCAGCAGCATGGGAAATATTTATTGCATGTCCGGACACAACTGGTCCGAATTCATGGCCTTCGGACGCATCGCCGGGAGAAATGCGGCAGCTGAAAAATCACAGCCTTAGAAGGTGTTTTTTGTAGGAAAAAAGAACGGTTGATGCTGTTAAAACACCAAACAAGGCGGGAACCTTATATGGCGGGTTAGGGTAACAAAATAGAAGGAGAAAATAATGAGTCTGATTAAAGCACTAATGGGCAGAAGACAATTTATGATTGCAGTGGGTTTGGCATCCACCTGTGCGCTGACTTGTAAAAAGCTCGCGGGTTTTAAAACGCGTGCTGCGATGGCGGCGGATACGGCTGCCGCCGCCAGTATAAAGACGGCAGGCAACAGATGCCCTCATCTTTTATCACCCCTCAAGATCAGAAACTTTGTGTTGAAGAACAGAATAATGCATACCGTATCGACCCCTACCCTTATCCAGGGGCCGGAAAATTTTCCCGCGGATGCCTATAGAAACCATTATTCAAATATGGCAAAAAATGCCGCCATTGTAACGATCAACACACAGTTCGGGGCATACCCAAAGATCTACACCCCGAACCAGCATGGGCCGAGCGCAAACTTTTCAGATGATATTTGGCAGGATATCCCTCCGGTTCAAAACTACGTAGAGCGCCTGATGGATGATATCCATTGCGAGGGCGCCCTGATATGTTTCGCCGGCGCCATGGGGACCATGGCCGGTCTCATACCGCCGGGAGGCGGGAACGGCGCGCCTGGACAGGGAGGGATTCCCGGCGGCTCAGGGACCTCGGCACAGCCAGGCAAAGGCGTTGAAGAAATAGTAAAGGAGGCAAAGGAGATCGAAAACAAGGGTTTCGACGTTTATAGACTCGAAACAGACAACCTTGACGCTATCAAGGCGGTCCGGAACGCAACCAATCTCATCATAATGGCATCTTTTAGAGGTCATGGCGACATGAGCATGGGCCAGACAGGAGGTGCGAAGAACAGCGCCGGGGTGAGCAACGTGAATCAGCCGGGCGCCGATGAACTGGAACTGGCCGTTGAAGAGGCAAAAAGGCTAGAGGGCCTGGCTGACTTTATGTGGATCAGGGCCGGCAGTGAGCATCCCAACAGCTTTTGCCAGGACAAAGACAGACCATATAACCTTGCCTATGCTGAGGCCATCAAGAAGGCTGGTGTAAAAATCTTTACATGCCCCAGCGCCGGGTTCCACGACCCGATACAGAATGACGAGTTTATTGCAAGCGGCAAAACGGACATGGTCGGCATGACGACGCCCTTTTTCGCGGACCCTGAACTGGTCAGAAAGGTGGCGGCAGGCAGGGCAGATGATGTGGTCCCATGCTATCAGTGCCAGAATTGTCACGGGATCAGTATGACAAAGGGGCCATGGTATAACACATGTGACGTAAACCCGACGTGGGCAACGCCTGCATATAAGCTTGCTGGCATCCTGCCGCCATTGAAAAAAAAGACGGTTGCCGTGATAGGGGGCGGGCCCGGAGGAATGAAGGCGGCCCTTGTCGCAGCAGAAAGGGGCCATAAGGTTACAATCTTTGAGAAGGATGCGGCGCTTGGCGGACTGCTCAGGTTCTCGGACCACAGCCAATGGGGATGGAACCAAAAAGTCTTCAAGGATTATCTTGCCTGTCAGGTTAAGAAGGCAGGGGTGGATGTTATGCTGAATACGACTGCAACCCCGGAGATTATTAAGTCAGCGGGTTATGACACGGTCCTTGTTGCGACAGGAGCTGCGCCTGTTGTTTCCAGGATGCCTGGTGCGGATGCCCGCAATGTCTTCAATATCCTGACCTGCTACAGCGACAAGAATGCCTTGGGGAAAAATGTGGTGATGATCGGGGCGGGGAAGATCGGCATAGAGGCCGCGATAGGCATGGTCAAAGACGGCCATAATGTAGTAGTACTGACAATCGGAAAAGAAATTGTGGAACCCGAAGCTGTCGGGCCTCACAATATGTATAACCAGGAAGCTATATATAAAAACCATCCTGACTTCAGTTATGTGCTGGAGGCCATGGTTAAAAGCATTACCGGAGGGAAGGTAACCTATAGGGATTCAAAGGGCGCGGAGAACTCCGTCCAGGCAGACAGCATTGTGATCTATGCAGGCCTCAAGCCGAGGACGGATGAGGCCGAGAAATTCATAGGCTCGGCAGACGAGGTCCTGCTTCTCGGTGACTGTACAGGCAGGAACGGCACCATTCAAAAGACCGTACGAAACGCGTTCTTCGTGGCGTCGCAGGTGTAATGCTATCACCTGGCTTGTATGAGTTTTTACCTGGATGTTAGGAGCAATTGATCAAGATGTTTATTTCAAATCTTTGTAACCCCTCCCAACCTCCCCTTATGATAAGGGGAGGGGAAATCTGTGTAAGGCAAGGAAGATATTAATGCTAACAAAAGTAATGGACTGTGATTTAGTAGTGCTGGGGGCCGGCGGGTCCGGCCTGGTTGCCGCCGTCAAGGCAGCGGACGTCAGCGGCAAGAGGGTGATCGTTCTTGAAAAGGCTAAAAAGCCCGGTGGGTCCTCCATTTTCGCCCACGGCATGGGAGAGGTTGGAGATATAAGAGATTCAAAGTTTCAAAAGGAAGCGGGAATTGCCGTTAATGATCCGCCTGATATCAAGGGCCAATTTTTTGACTGGCTCGTATCCAAGGGCGGCGCGGATAAATATTTCAAGGTAGCCACCGAAGAGGGAGAGAGGAAGGCGGATGTCGGTGGCTTGGGCGCAATATACATGCCTGCGCGCCAGGAAAAATATAAGGGCCTTCCGGACCCTACAATAGGCCCAGGGTGGATGGGATCATATGTTGTCGACAAGATGATGGAATGCTGTGAGAAGCAAGGAATACAGGTCCTTAAAGAGACACAGGCAAGGAAGTTTATTACGGATGATAAGGGCAAGGTGACGGCTGTGCTTGCCGACACCGGCGAAGGGCAGCTGCTGATCAACTGCAGCGCCTGCGTGATAGCGGCCGGGGGCTTTGGCTCCAATTATGAGATGCTGAAAAAGCGCTGGCCGAGAGACTATAATAATGAAGAAATGCTTCACCTGTGTCCTCCCACTATCACCGGGGATTGTATTAATATGGCGGAGGAGATCGGGGCCGCCATTGACCAGACTAAATGGGCCATTACCTATGCGATCGGTTTCTTTTACCCGATGCCGACTCATCTTCCCTACTCGCCTACAATAGCAGAGCTGGCGCTTCGGCCCGAGCTGGTAAGCATCAACCTCAACGGCGAGCGCTGGTACAATGAAGGCGGGGGTGCAATGACTGTCTTGATGGAAACCATTACAGTCGCCTCACAGCCGAAATCCGTTGCATATTATATCGCCGATGAGAACATGATTGAGAAACTGGGTCCGAACATCGTTAAAGCCTCAATTGATAAGGCTGATTACGACATCTACAGTTATGAAAAGCTCAGAGAAGATCTAGCTTATGAAGCAGCTATTGATGACGAAGGGGCGAGCGGCAGCCATACAAAGAAAGCGGATACACTGGTAGAGCTGGCGCTGAAAATGAAAATTGATCCCGGAGCATTTGTTACCACGATAGAGAAATATAACAAGTTCTGCGATACCGGAAAGGATACGGATTTCGGTAAAGACTCAAAATATTTAATGCCTGTCCGCAGACCTCCCTATTACGCATTCTATGGACATCGCTTTACTCAATGCACAAAAGGTCAGAACGGGATAGCGGTAAACGGCAATTTTGAAGTACTTAATACCAAAGGCGAGGTCATACCAGGATTATATGCAGGAGGCGACGGGTGCACTATCTTTGGCGGCAAAACCATAATGAGAGGCAAGCCCGGCGCTGCTCCAGCTGCAATTACTGCCGGCGACAATATACTCTCGAGTGCGCCTTCTCCATGCAGCGGTCTTGGCGCGGCATTCATCTCCGGATATTATTGCGGTATTAATGCGGCGAATTACCTGAAAAACCTTTAATGCATTGGAGGCAAATATGTATAGGAAAGATAAGGAGTTTGTCGGACGTATAAATAGGCGCAATTTTCTTAAAGGCATTGCCGCAACAGGCGCAATGGGCGCCATTGCCACCGCGCATCCCGCGTCCGCCGTACAATCAACAAGCGAGAATAAGTCTGCAGAAAAATCGTGGAGGGACAAGCCTGATCACATCGATGAAACGCTCATCAGTGACAGCAGGACCTATGACGTTGTTGTTGCAGGCGGAGGCAACGCCGGGCTGCTCTGCGCCAGGGTCGCCGCCATGAAAGGGGCTTCCGTGGCTGTGATAGAAAACCAGGCAGAGAAGGGCTATGTCCCGGGCATTGGCGGCGGCCAGGTAGGGACAGTCAACTCTCAGTATGGGCTGGACCGTGGCGCACCCAGGATTGATGAGGGAGATTTCCTGAGGGAGTGGGCGCGCCGCAATGTAATCCGCCACAACCCTAAGCATGCAAGTTATTTTGTGAAAAACAGCGGCAAGGTCCTGGACTGGATTCTCAGCTATGCCGACAAGGAGACATTGGCCCAGAACACCCATATGATGAGCTGTCCCCCAAAGCCGACGGTTCTGTTAGAGGTGTCGGGATGGAAATTCTATTACGGGACCGCGATGCTGGGTAAGGATATATGGCAGACAGTCTTGAATACCCATCACCGGAAGGCCATGGCTGACGGCGCCAAATGGTTCTTTCATCACCATGCAGAGATATGCGATGTTGACGCCTCAGGCGCCGTAACGGGAGTTATAGCAAAAAGGGCCGACGGAAGATATGTCCGTTTCAAGGCGAGGAAAGGTGTCGCACTCTGTGCAGGGGATTTCTCCGGGAACCGTGAGATGGTAATCGATATCCTGGATGATCTTCGTCACCAAGCAGAAGCCAGGGGGGATCTCAACCTTGTAAAGGCGAGCCTAAGTATGGGCAGCGTCCGTGACGGCTCAGGAATCAAGATGGGTGTCTGGGCTGGAGGCCATGTTGAGATAGGCCCTCGTTCCACCATGGGCAACGGCGATCCCGGCTCAGGAGGATGGTATCTTCAGCTCGATCATAATGGCGAACGCTTTTGCGACGAGGCTGTCGGCACTACGCTTGCTCAACCGGTCGGCAGTGTTCGAGCCGTTTTATATGACGCGAATTGGCGGAAGGCCCTTGAGATGATGCCGCCGAATCACCTTGGTCCGGACAGTGCCGATGCAAGGACCTGGACGGCGAGGCTTACGCACCTGGATAATATAAAACCCGGTCCCCCGTCAAAAGATCAAAAAAAAATAGACCTCGACATGGGTTTGCCTAATATCGCGGGCACAACCTGCTGCGGCAATACGATTGATGAACTTCTCGATTACATGGATTGCTATAAGGGCGAGACCAGAAAGAAGGCCCTGGCAGAAATCACACGATATAATGAGTTGTGCGAAAAAGGCGTGGATGAAGACTTTGGCAAGGACCCGCACATTATGAAAGTGACCAGCCTTAAAAAACCGCCGTTCTACTGCACCATGAGCAATTACAACGGCGAGGGTCTGTTTGGAGGAATAAACCCCGGTATACTTGCAACCACCGGCCTTGATACGGATGGAGAGGGACGAGTGCTCAACTCAGAATTCAAGCCCATCAAGGGCCTTTATGCAGCAGGAAACAATGCCGGGGGCCGTTTCATCATAACGTATCAAAGCCCCTTCGCCGGCATAAGCATCGGCATGGCCATAACCGACGGCTATCTATTGGGAGAGAGGCTGGCGGCGCTATAATTCTACGGCACTGGATTTTTATTTAACTAAATTTATCGATATTCATTATATGCAGCTCCTTAATAGGGCAGCTTATGGCTTTTATAAATTACATTTAGAAGGAGAGTTATGGCTGAAAAAACTTCAAGTATATCCAGAAGAAAATTTATTATTGTGAGTTCCGAGGCAATAGCATTGCCTTTGTTTTTGGACCTTACTGGGACGCTCCCCGAGGCCAGGGGCAACCTGTCAGGCAAAATTTATTTTATTACTAGCGAATGCGTCGGTTGTCAGACATGCCGGTTGTTCTGTCCTGAAAGCGCCATCCGATTCGCTGATTGCCGTAATGAGGTAATGCAGGACAAATGTATGCATTGCGGCACATGTTACAGGGAATGTCCTGTCGGCGCGATTTCTGAGACGATAGTTTAATAAAGGAGAATTGAATGACAACAAAAGTTATTGACTGCGATCTGGTGGTGCTTGGCGCGGGTGGAGCAGGCCTGGTGGCCGCTGTAAAGACGGCGGATGTAAGCCGCAAAAAGGTGATTGTTCTTGAAAAGGCTAAAAAGCCCGGCGGGGCAACCCTTTTTGCCGCCGGTCTTAGAATAAAGGATTCAACATGGCAGAAAGAAGCCGGTGAGAAGGTCAATGATCCGCCGGATATTTCCGGCCAGTTTTTCGACTGGCTGGTATCCAAGGGCGGAGCGGAAAAGTATTTTTATGTAACAAAGCCCGATGACCCGAAAAGCGCCTGGTCATCAATACATGTTCATGACATCATGGACAGATACAAAGGTCATCCGCAGCCCGGCCATTCACCAGGCTGGATGGGAACCTATGTTATCGATAAGATGCTTGAATGCTGTGGCAAAGCGGGGATACCAATTCTTACGGAGACCCGTGCAAGAAAATTTGTAATAGATTCCAACAGCAAAGTAACCGGCGTTCTTGCCGACACAAAGGATGGACAATTGCTGGTAAACTGCAAGGCCTGCTTTATCGGCGCCGGCGGCTTCGGCGCTGATTATGAGAAATGCAGAAAGATCTGGCCTACCGAGTTTAACTATAAACCGATGTTGTGCGTTGTCCCCCGTTCCATTACGGGTGATTGCATTGACATGGCTGAAGAGATCGGGGCTGCTATTGATCTGAGCAACGCCTGGTTTACAGGCGGAGCCAGTCCATGCCATTTCCCCTATTCACACTCGGTTCAGAATATATCGAGTGAGCCGGATATGCTGATTGTAAATCTGAACGGCAAACGCTGGATGCTGACCGATGATGTGATTAAGGATATTAGAAACGGGAGCGGTGTTAATCTGCATTCAGATTCCTTGGCCAATCAGCCGCAGGCAGCGGTTTATAATATCGCCGACAGTGACACGGTTCAGAAGGTTGCAGAGAGGTGCATTGCAAACGAATCAACGCCCTCAAAGCTTTCTTGCCTTAAAAAATGGAGGGAAGAAATCGCCAATGAGGTGGAAATGGATGAAACAGGCGCCAAGGGAAATCATACCAAGAAGGCAGACACACTTGTGGAGCTGGCCTTAAAAATGGACATAGATCCCAAGGTGTTTATTGAAACGGTCGAGAGATATAACAAGATCTGTGAAAACGGGAGGGACCCGGATTTCGGGAAAGATCCGAAATTCCTTGTTCCTGTCCTCAAGCCCCCCTTCTATGCATTTTTCGGACATCGCTTTACGCAATGCACAAAAGGCGGAATAGTTGTTGATTATGATACCACGGAGGTGTTTGATAAAAACGGCAAGACAATTCCCGGACTGTTTGCAGGAGGCGACGGTATAACGTTCAGAGACGTCAAGAGAACAAAAAGCCTAGAAGGGCTGACAAACTGCGTTACCACTGGGTACAAGGGCGGGATTGCTTCAGCCAAGTACTTGAAGTCCGTTTCGTAAAAATCTCAAAAAGGAGACATATGGTGATTCTGGTTTGGGACAGCTATTTTCCGCAATATGGGTATTGGCCCGGGCATGTTCGGGGGTATAAGCCCGGGCATGTGTGCTACCACCGGCCTTGATACCGATGCAGACGGCCGCGTGCTTGATTCGAACTTCAGGCCAATCAAGGGTTTGTATGCTGCAGGAAACAATGCCGGCGGACGCTTCATCACAGTTTATCAGAGCCCAATCGCCGGTATAAGCATCGGCATGGCCATGACAGAAGGCTATATGCTGGGAGAGAGGCTGGCGGAGATTTAATAACTGAGGCGCAAGGCTCAGGGCGCAAGGCACAAGGAAAAAACAAACATCAATTTAAGGGAGGCAAAAATGATCATTAAAAATAGAGTTATTAGGATTCTGGTGTCAATGGGCGTTGCAGCAATGCTTATGCTTCACTTTGCTGCAATCGATAATCCAGCGCTTGCCCTGTCTGCTGCAAGCAAGACAGTGAGTGCAGGCTCAAGCTGGGTCGTCGATAAGACTACTAACCTGTCCAGCCTCACCATTGCCGATGGCGCTATAGTCAAGGCCCCTGACGGCAAGAGCCTTACCATGACGGTTGACGGCATAGGAAAGGCGATAAAACCTGGAGTCTTTAAAGGTGATATTTTCATCACCGTCACTGAGAAATTCTATGGTCCCTCTTCCAGCATGTCGCAGAGCAAGGAACCGCAGGAGTTCAGGGCGGCGATCCTGATCGAGGACGGCAGATATATTGCTGAAAAGTCCGTTCCGGCGATAGTTAAAGGCGGAAAGGTGACCGACAGGACAACGAACGGCGTTACCCTTATGGGAACCGAGGACAACTTCAACGGCATCGTGGTTATGGGCAACAGCGAATACACCATTGAAGGAGTCAAGATTGATTTTGAAGGCAATGGAGGCAATGACTTCATAGGCTACGGCGCCGGTATAACCTCTCTGGGCAAATCAAAGGTCACCATCAACAACTCAGAGATTAAACTCAAGGGTGTAACAAGATGCACCTTGCACGCCGGTGGAGACAGCATAACCACCCTCAACAATTGCCGCCTGATCAACGAAAGCCCCGACAGGGAAGGGTTTGTACCGATGTGGGCATTGGGTCTTAGCGGAACCAACCGCGTCACCCAGCTTTGCGACAACGCTACCGTCTATTACAACAACTGTCACATACAGGGCAACGGATGGGGCGCCCTCTCCATCGACGGAGGGAAACGCGTCCGCATGTATCTAAAGGACAGCACGATCGAGCTTACCGGCCCGAGGGCGCGCGGCTATGGGGCCTTTTCCATCGGCGATGCCCTCATCTCCTACGACAACTGTAACATAAACGTGCAGGGCTACCCCCTACTTTTAGGCGGTCACACGGATAAAAGCGACGGCGAGATCACCAATGGCACTGTCATTAATTCCACAGTCTACGGTGTCATGATGTTCAGACTGAAAGGCGGTGAGCTCAAGGTCAACAAAGGCTCCACCTTAAATACGGCTTCATCCGTATTTGTGGTAAAGGGCTGCAATCCCTATCTCAATATCGACAATGCCTTACTGAATCCCGGCAATGGCGTCATTCTGCAGCTCATGGACAATGACGATCCTGGCATGGGGCCTTCCCGATTCATAGTGCCCATTGGTGCTGATGCAGCGATACCGGGGCGCGATCTGACGGTGGCTGACCCGAATAAAGATGTCTTCATGACCGTCTCCAACATGGAGGTAAAGGGAAACTTTTACAATTCCACTACAAACCTCAGGGCTAACTCTATAGAGGCGGTTTCGATGCCAAGTATGTCCGGTATGAGTGCAGAGGGCCTTTCCGAGGGCGGTAGTGCTACAGAAGACCAGCAGGGAGTGAAGAACCTCGACCTCAAGTTTGCCAACGCCAGGGTGAACGGCATAATCAGCGCTGCCACGGCTGCCTATAGGGAGGGCGTGGCGGTTATCGATGTCAGCAACTGCGAGGAGCTCAGTGCTGTCACGCAGACTGCCCACGAGCCGGTGAACAACGGCGTGATCGTATCCTTCGACAAGAATAGTGTCTGGACGGTGGCCGGGACTTCATATCTGACCTCGCTTACCGTTGCCAAGGCCGCAGTTATTAAGGCGCCGGAGGGGAAGACCCTGACCATGACGGTTGATGGAGTCAATAAACCGATCGGGGTCGGCACATACAAAGGCAAAATAGTACTCACTGTCACCAATTGAAAGGAGAAGATATGTCTAAGAATGAAAAGACTTCCAACTCACAAATTAATCGACGCGGCTTTCTTAAAGGAATTGCTGCGACCGGCGCTATGGCCACCATCACAGCCGCGCATCCCGCAACTGCCGCGCAATCCGCCGGCAATGAGAAAACCGGCATGAAATCGTGGCGGGACAAACCGGACCCTATCAACGAGAGTCTTATTTCAGAGGTTGGGACCTATGACGTTGTAGTCATAGGCGGCGGCAACTCCGGTATGTATTGTGCGAGCGCGGCTGCCAACAAGGGGGCTTCCGTGGCTGTAATAGAGGCTCAGGCCGAGAAGGGCTACGTCGCCGGCGCAGGCAAAGAGGTTGCGACCGTCAATTCACAGTATGCGCTGGACCATGGCGCGCCAAGGATCGAAGTGGATGATTTTCTCAGGGAGTGGGCCCGCCGCAATGCAATCTGTCATGATCCCAGGCGGGCAAGCTTTTATGTGAAGAACAGCGGCAGGATTTTTGACTGGGTTATTAGTTTTGTTGACAAGAAGTGGCTGGATGAAAACTGCCATATGATGAGCTGCCCCCCTATGCCGGAATGCCTATCAGAGGTATCCGGATGGAAGTTCTACCATGGAACCGCTATTTTCCTTAATAAGAACAATAACTCGGGACTGGAAACATGGCCGGTAGTCGCAAGGGCTCATAAAAAGAAAGCAGAGGAGCACGGCGCCAAATGGTTCTTCGAACACCATGCCGAGATATGCGATGTTGACGTTTCAGGGGCTGTGACGGGTGTTGTGGCCAAGAGGGCGGACGGGAAATACGTCCGTTTCAAGGCCAGAAAAGGTGTCGCGCTCTGCGCCGAAGGTTTTGCACAGAATAGCGAGATGGCAATGGATATCCTGGATACTTATCGTCATGAACTCGAAGCTCGAGGAGGCAGCGTTACTTCAGGCGGCCAGGGTGTTGGAGCGGCGTTGAGCGCCTCCGGTGTAAAGATCGGCATTATCCGCGATGGTTCCGGCATCAAGATGGGGATCTGGGCGGGCGGTCATCTCGAGATCGGACCCCGTGCCGCATCGAGCAGCGAGCCGGGCGGGGGGGTGTGGTTTATGCAGCTGAATAAAAACGGCGAACGCTTTTTCGACGAGGCCGCCGGCAGCACTATGAAGCAACCTAGCGATAACTTTACCGTCACCATTCATGATGCGAATTGGAAGAAGGTAATAGCGATGAGGCCGACGCATCACGGGTCCGTGGATACTGCCGATATGACCAGCTGGCCCCCGACACTGGCGCAGCTGGATAACATAAAGCCCGGCCCGCAAAAGAATAGCTGGGGAAAGGATAGGTTTTTAAGGTGGACTCTTCAAGGAGATCTGTACTGCGCCAATACTATCGAGGAGCTTCTCGACTACATGGACTGCTATAAGGGCGAGACCAGGAAGAAGGCCCTGGCCGAGATCACACGATATAACGAGATGTGTAAAAAAGGCATTGATGAGGACTTCGGCAAAGACCGGAATATCATGAAGGCGACCGCGCTCAAAGATCCGCCGTTCTATGGCACCGTAAATAAAGGTGGAGGCATAGGCATGGGGATGGGCGCCGGCGGGTATACGTTTGTCGGTCTTGACACGGATGCAGAGGGATGTGTGCTTAACAGCGAATTTAAACCCATCAAGGGGCTCTACGCGGCCGGCAACAACGCCGGGAACCGGTTCATTATCAGGTATCAGACCCCAATGGCGGGCATGAGCATCGGCATGGCCATGACAGAGGGCTGCTTGCTTGGGGAGAGGCTGGCGGCGATGTAAGAAATAAGGCGCATCCTCCTTCGTCCCTATGGGACTTCGGAGGACAGGAGAGGCAGTGTGCTGGGAAAAAGATAAAATAAAGGCGCAGGGCACAGGGCTCAAGGAAATTTCAAATTTGAAATTTGAGGTTATATATCCTTATGCCCCGTGCCATGCATTATTTGCGAATTATTTCAGTCGTCGTTTAATGCCTGGCCGGGTTAGGGTCACAAAATAAAAGGAGGAAGCGGTATGAAATTATCACGCAGGTATTTTCTTAAGGGTGTTGCGGCAAGTACAGTCGGGGTTGCTGCAGGAAGTGTTCTTGAAACGAGCCAAGGTCATGCGGAAACCATTGCATCTAATACTGCAAATGCAGGTTCCGCCTCAAAAAGCACATATCCTGTCTGGTTAGGTGAACCCCCGGTCATTAGCGATGACAAGATTGTGAAAACAGTAGAAGTGGATATTGTAGTTGTAGGCGGCGGCAATGCCGGTTCCATGTGCGCCATGGCAGCTGCTGAAAAGGGCGGCGTAACCGTTGCCGTCATTGAATCTCAGACCAAGGATAAAATCTCCTACTATGGTTTGCATGATATTGCCCACATCAATTCCCAGTACTGCATGAGTCGGGGTATACCAAAAGTTAAGGCGTGCGAATTCGTGGCGGAATGGCAGCGACGCACCGGCAACAGGAGCGACCCCCGTCTGATGAAGAAATTCGCGGAGAACAGCGGGGAATTGGTGGACTGGCTGATGACATATGCCCCTAAGGAGGTGTTGGATGGTGTTACCATCATTACCGGCCTGGACAGCAAGGCCAGGCAGACGAACACAAGATATTATGAGTTGGGCGGCGAGATAAACAAGTATCGTTGCTTTCAGGGCTCCATCAATATGAATTATAATAAGGCCGCTCCGACCTATATTGCCAGGGCGGAAAAGCAGGGCGCCACATGGTACTGGCAGCACAAGGGCGTCGTTCTGATTACGGAGACATCCAGTGTTGTCGAAAAGAAGGAATCATGGGATGAGAACGGCAAACTTATAATGAAGGATACACAGGTTCCGCAAATCATCGTAAAAGGTGTAGTCGCACAGAATGCTAAAGGCCAGTACATCAGGTTTCTGGCCAGAAAGGCAGTGGTTCTCTCAGGCGGGGGTTATGGCGGCAATCCTGCGATGTATCGGGCGCTTCAAGATGAACAGCGAGAGACCTGGGAAAGCCATGGCCTTGACACGAGCAATATGCATACTTCCGGATTCGGCCGTGACGGAAGCGCAATAAAGATGGGCTTATGGGCAGGCGGCTATGTGGATCCGGGATCACGAATAGCGCTTATTCCGCAGGTAATGTTCTCTCCCGACGATTGGAAACTGCCGTCCAACATTTGCAGCTGGGGCGGACCCGCAGGCGGGACTACACCGCAAATTTGGGTGGACAGCAAGGGCAAACGTTTCCATGACGAATCCTTTATGGGTGTTTTTGGGAGCGTGTACCGTACAGCCCGTATGAAGCCCCAAAGATTTTTTGGATTTTTCGACTACGGTCATTTCGAGGAATTAAAATCCCGCATTGCACCGGAACACTTTGCCGGTACACGAGTTACTTTAGAAACGCTCAATTCCTGGGTAGAAAGAGGGGCATTAGGGGCTGAAGCGATGGGAGGTCCTCCCGGCATTCCCGCGCAGAAACGTCAGGCGGTGGCTGGTTGGGGAGCCAAGACCCTGGATGAGCTTTTTAACTATATGGGATTTGACGATAAAATGAAATCCACCTTAAAGGCCGAAATAGAACGGTACAACAAGTTCTGTGAAAAGGGCGAAGACGAGGATTTCGGCAAAGATTCCAAACTGCTGCTGCCCATCAATCAAGGGCCTTTTTTCGGCGTGTTTTGCATGCCGGAGCATCCCATGACAGGAACGGTGACCCTGAACGGACTAATGGTCAACGAGGAGCAAGCGGTTATTGATAAAAGCTACAATCCTATTATGAATCTGTATGCCGTGGGGAATAGCAGCGGCGGAAAGTTCTCCAACTATTTAGTCACCCCTATGAACGGCATTCCATTGGGCACGGCAATGACGATGGGACGTGTCCTTGGCAAAGAACTGGCGGCAAAAATATAAATTATAAAAAGGAGGATGTAACCATGGGTGAAAAGAACTTAAATTTGACTCGAAGGAAGTTCATGGCTGTCAGTTCCGCTGCCGTCGCGGCGCCGTTTGTCATGAAGATTACAGGCGCGGTCCCCCCTGTCGAAGCGGCAGAGAAGGAGGCCGACAGGAAGTACAGGGATATGAAAAGCATCGTGATTTATTACTCACAGACCGGAAATACCAAGAAGATTGCCCAGGCCCTTCAAAAGGGAATTACAAACTTGACAGGGCAATGCGACATAGCCAGGGTTAAAGAGGTAAAACCGGAGGAACTGGTTAAATATGATCTGATAGGGATAGGCGCCCCGACCTGGAGCAGCTGCCCCAGTCCGATTGTTATTTATTATTGTAAAAGTCTGCCTCCGACCTTGAAGGGCAAGCATTTCTTCTGGTACTCCACCCATGGGACTATGCCGGGGCGATGTGTAATAAGGGGGGTAAAGCCGCTTCAGGAAGCTGGCATGACCGTTATCGGCTGGAAGGACTGGTATTGTCAGGCCTCTCTCCCCGGACATATGAAACCATGGTACACGGATGGACACCCTGATGAAATCGATCTGGCGGAGGCAGAGTCCTTCGGTGCAGCAATGGTGGAGCATAGCAGGATAATATCCGGGGGGGAAACCGGCATTATCCCGACGTTACACTCAACCGAAACATCCGATCAGATTTGGGGAAAGGGTCATCCCTTCGTCTTTATGGGCGCTGGGCAGCAGGGTCCGACGCCGGCTGCAGACAGCAATAAAAAAACCGAAACAAAACCGTATCCGTTGGCAATTCCGACGTCGATGAACTACGTCACGCAACTCGAAGGGATACCGAACAGTGAAGGATCGAAATCTCAGCCGGGAAATGAACTGAAAATAAATAAGGACAAGTGCATCCGCTGCGGGCGCTGTGTCAAAGGTTGCCCTTGTTATAATATTGATGACTCTGTATTTCCATACGTTTTTAAAACGCAGGACTGCGAGATGTGCCTGTTCTGTGAGGGGATTTGCCCTACCGGGGCTATAGAATTTGAGTTTCGGAAACGAGATCAGGATGCCGGAAAAGGTGATGCCGGAAAAGTCGATCTCGGAAAAGGCAGCGGTGATATTTCTCTGCAATTGGAATTAGCCGAGGCAAGAGGGCGTTTCAGGAGGTTGTTGAAGCGAGAAGATGTGGGTCCTAAGACCTGGGAGGAAATGACGGGGCACCCCCGTCATAAAGAACTCCCATAGATCTGAGAAACGGGCAACTTGATAAAAAAATATTTAATAAGGAGTTACAATGATCAGCAATAGATTTCCAAAGTTATTTGAACCTGGGCAAATAGGCAGTTTAAAGCTTAAGAACCGGCTCGTAAGAACAGCTGCCGGAGTAGACTACCTTGATGAAAATGATTTCCCGATACTTGAGCAGGAATTGCCCTTTTATGAAGCCCTGGCCAGAGGCGGGGTGGGATTGATTGGATTTGGGGGGACGATACTCGATTATCCTTTGGGGGCTATCCATCCGGGACAGCCGCGTCTTGATGATGATAAATTTATTCCGGGCTATCAGAAGATCACGGAGGTAATTCATAAGTATGATTGCCGTATATATGCACAAATACATCACGCAGGACCCCTCCACGGAATTTATAATACCATGATGAATGATGGTGTTCAGCCGGTATCATCCTCGGGGCTGTCTAGAAGTGAGTTACAGGCAATGGGGATGGACTTCGGTATGCCCCTCCGGGAATTGAGCGTCGCAGAAATTAAAGAATTGGTAAAACAATTCGCCGATGCGGCCGAAAGGGGAAAGAAAGCGGGATTCGACGCTATAGAGATAAACGACGGCGGCCCCCATCTTGGCAACGCTTTTCTGTCTCCAGCATGGAACAGGCGTCATGATGAATACGGTTGCGATAGCCTTGAAAACAGGGCCCGCTTTCTCCTCGAAATCATACGGGAAATTAAGAACCGGCTGGGGCAGGATTTTCCCCTCGGTATTTTATTTAATGGCGCTGAATTCGGCATTGAAAACGGAATAAACATAGAGGACGCTAGAGAGTTCGCCAAAATGTTCGAGAAGGCAGGCGCCGATTATCTTCAAGTTCGCGCCTGCGGTTATTGGGAGTATCACGGTCTTCCATGGAACGAGGTTATTTTTTCTCCGGAACCGCCGAAACCGATGCATAAACTGATTGATGCACGCAATAATGGAGTCGGTGCGTTAGCCCCCGTGGCTGCCAAAATCAAGGAGGTGGTATCCATACCGGTTATAACCGTGGGCAGGATTGATCCTGAAACAGGAGAGGAAATCCTGCGGGAGGGTAAAGCGGATTTCATAGCTATGCAGAGACGTCTCATAGCGGACCCCGAGTTGCCTAACAAGGCGGCCGAAGGGCGGGTTGAGGATATTGCTCCCTGCCTGGCATGTATGGCATGCCATGCACTAATAGAGCAACACGATTACTTGCGATGCCGCATAAATGCGGCTATGGGCGGCACACAGGACTTCGCGATCGAACCGGCAGCCGAGAAGAAAAAGGTAGTAATTATCGGCGGGGGGCCGGCCGGCATGGAAGCGGCCAGGGTGGCGGCCATAAGAGGACACAAGGTAACGCTTTATGAGAAAGAGCCCAGGTTAGGCGGATTGTTAAACCTGGCCGCCATTGTAAAATACGGCAAATCTCAGGATTTCGAGGACATGGTTCGCTATCTGAAAACCCAGATTACCAAACTCGGGGTTAACATTAAATTGGGGAAGGCATTTGATCCATCTTCTATCAGCGAAACAAAGCCGGATGTAGTGCTCGTAGCTACCGGCGGTATTCCGGTGATGCCGGAAATCCCGGGAATTCACTTTCGTAACGTAGTCAGTTCGGTAAAATTACACGGGATGCTGAAATTCTTTTTAAGGTTCTTAACCCCGGGTATCCTCCGGATGCTGACGAAGCTCTGGATGCCTGTCGGGAAAGAGGTTGTTATCCTCGGCGGGGGACTTCACGGCTGTGAGCTGACCGAATTTCTGGTGAAGCGCGGCAGAAAGGTAACCATGATGGACACTGCTGAGACGTGGGAGGATAAAAGAATAGCCGGGGTTAACAACAGGCACTTTTTCGAATGGACACAGAAAAAAGGGGTAACGTTGCTGACCGGCGTTAAATATGAAGAGATAACTAAAAAGGGTATTACTATAATCACCAGGGAGGGTAATAGACAGACCATCGAGGCCGACACCATCATACCGATTACAGAGATGGCGCCAAATGACGAGCTATATAAAAGTTTAAAGGTAAAAGTCCCCGAGGTCATACCGATCGGAGATTGTGCAAGCTACGGCCTTACCATGGAAGCAGTCGCAAGCGGTTATAGTGCTGCTCGAAAAATATAACAGTGATTCCTTTAACATCGAGGACGAACAGGTTATCAAAAAATTAAATAGGATTATGTTTCATATCTTCTGAGAAGAGGAAGGTTATTTATAACAAGCCGACATAGGAGGAGATAAATATGTCTGAAAAAGGGAGGAAGCCCGGGGTGCAGCTGGATCGTCGTTCCTTTCTTAAAGGCGCCGCCGCAACGGGCGCAATAGGTGCATTAGCCGTTGCTCATCCCGCACACACCGAACAATCAAAAAATCAGAACAATACTCCCACAAAATCATGGCGGGACAAGCCCGATCCCATCGATGAAAGTCTCATCAGCGACGGCGGAACCTATGACGTTGTTGTTGTGGGCGGCGGCAATGCCGGTCTGATTTGCGCCTGCGCCGCATCCCGTAAGGGCGCTTCCGTTGCAGTAATCGAAAACCAGACCGAGAAGGCCTACGTCCCAGGTTCCGGGAAAGAGGTCGGCCATGTTAATTCCCAGTATGCAATGAGCCAGGGGGCGCCAAGGATCAATGAGGATGAATTTCTCAGGGAGTGGGCCCGCCGCAACGTGATCCGCCATAATCCCAAGAGGGTAAGTTATTTTGTGAAGAACAGCGGAAAGATTCTGGATTGGGTCATTAGTCTGGTTGACAAGGAATGGATGGCCGACAACTGCCACGTCATGAGCTGCCCCCCCAAACCGACGGTCCTGTTGGAGGTGTCAGGATGGAGATTCTTTTACGGAACTGCCATTTTCCTCGGTAAAAAGCAAAATGCAGGGAGAGAGATGTGGCCGGTCCTTTTGAAGATGCATAAAGAGAAGGCAGAGGCCGGTGGCTCCAAGTGGTTTTTTGAGCACCATGCGGAGATATGCGATCTTGATAGCACCGGGGCAGTAACCGGAGTTGTCGCCAAGAAATCGGACGGAAAATACATTCGCTTCAAGGCCCGGAAAGGCGTTGCGCTCTGCGCGGGCGATTTTTCTGCAAACCGCGAGATGCTCGTTGATATCCTGGATGACCTTCGGCATCAAGCCGAGGCTCAAGGAGATATGAACCTTGTACAGACGAGCAGGGGCATGGGCCTCACCCGTGACGGTTCCGGGATCAAGCTAGGTATCTGGGCAGGAGGCCATATAGAGATCGGCCCGCGATCAACCATGGGGAACGGCGATCCCGGTACAGGAGCGTGGTATCTGCAGCTCGACGATCATGGCGAACGCTTCTGCGATGAGGCCGCAGGCACCACCCTTTCCCGTCCAAAGGAGAGCTTTACCGTCACATTAATGGATGCCAATTGGGCGAGGGTCATTGAGATGATGCCGCCGCGCCACATGGCGCCGGATACTGCCGATTCAGGCGGAACCCTCGGGGGGAGGCTCAGTTATTTTGACAACATAAAACCAGGCCCCATATCCAAAGGCCGGCAAGGGGGCATGCCGGGAGGAGGGCCGAACGGTTTGCCCGGCGTGAGCGGCACCCCATGCTGCGGCAATACTGTTGAGGAGCTTCTTGACTACATGGACTGCTATAAAGGCGAAAGCAGGAAAACGGCCATGTCCGTGATCAAACGATATAACGAGCTGTGCGAAAAAGGTGTTGATGAGGACTTCGGCAAAGACCCGCGCATCATGAAGGTTACCAGCCTCAAAGATCCGCCATTCTATGGCGTCCTGAGCAGTTACAACGGCCCTGGCATGTTTGGCGGCATAAGCCCGGGCATGTGTGCAACCACAGGCCTTGACACGGATGCGGACGGCCGCGTGCTTAACTGCGAGTTCAAACCCATCAAGGGTCTTTATGCGGCAGGAAACAATGCCGGAGGCCGCTTCATAACCGTGTATCAGAGTCCGCTCGCCGGAATAAGCATAGGCATGGCAATGACCGAAGGCTATATGCTGGGAGAGAGGCTGGCGGCGCTTTAATTCTTCAAAAAGAATAGGTGTCAAATTGTTTCACCCTCTGTGTGCTACTCAACCGAATAGGGGTTTAGAAACTGCCGTCTCCAAAGAAGTTTCTTATCCACTTCATTCAACTCAGCTTCTTTACAGACGGCTTCCCAATGCTGTTCGATTGCGGCAGTCAGTTTGCCGAATGTTTCGCGGGCTTCTTCCTCAGATAAAAGAAAGTTATGCGCGGTCTCCAGGCATGTTTTGAGTCGGCTCAGATTATTGTTGTTAGATATGAGCATGGCCTGTGAAACCTCATAGCCTGTGCGGCCTTGCGGACAAATGTCATAAGCAGGCGTCAGGGTAAGCGCTTTGCCGTCCCAAAACGCAGCATGGTTTCGCGCATGATCGTCGGTATTGCCGCACAGAATATTGAAAACAAGCCGAGAGAACAGTTCTTTCAACGTATGCTTCGGATCGGTAAAACGGTGGCGGATAATTTCGGCTAAAGTTTCATAGCTGGCGTACCGCGCCATCATTTCATCTAAGCTAAGCAGGGTTAGAGCGGAGACCATGGCCTTTCGCGTCCAATTATCACCTTTTGGAACTCGGTCAAAGCGCTCGATCAATAATAGGTCTTTGTTTGCCGCTTTGGCCAGCTTTACCGGCGCAACATTCAGCCCGGCCAATTCAGCCAACCGCATGGCGATGAATTCAGCTTTAACGATGCTGTACAGATCGGTTCTGGATGAAAACTTGGCCACATATTTTTTACCCTGGTCTTGAATTAAGGCTTTAGGACGAGCACCTCCGATAGAGCTGCCATGGAACAACGCTTGATCCAGCTCCGGTGTGAGGGGCACACCTTTTTCGACCCGTTCTGCGGATTCAATCAATTCTTCCATCCTGACGTTATTAGCGGTACGCGGCACGTACTCTGTAGGTGAGCGCTGAAAATCGAGCGCACCGATCCGGTCCGAGCCTGACTCCAGCAAATAGGTCAATTCATCAAGCTCGGCTGTATCTGTGCCCGCGCCTTTAAGCCCTAATTTTTTGTTGATAATCACACGCCGGCCCCACGCATCTGGCGCAGCATCCCTAATACAGCCTGGCATTGTCAAGCCCTCGGTCAAAGGCAGCACCCCAGCCTTTAACGGCAATTCGGGTTCGTAAATCGCAATGGCAGGTTTGCTGTCACCGATACGATCCAGGTAGCTTTTACCGTAGTTGAATAGGATATTACCGTTATAAGCCTCAAGCCGTCCGGCTACGACAGGCTCGGTTTCGTCCGGAAGCCATATCCAGACAAAGGCTTCTTTCTCCTTCTTAGAAGTCATCGCGCACCACTTTGGCTTTCTTGCGAACAGACTTTGGCAGGAACGCCAACTTTTCCCTGGTTTGACCCAGGTATTTCGTCAACGTACTTTCATCGGCATCAAACAGTCTGACGCCAGCAATGGTTGCCACTTCTAACACGGCGCCCATTTCGCATTTGAGGTTGCCTTTTTCGATGCGTTGCAGCAGTCCTCTGGAAATACCAGCGCGCTCGGCCAATTCCTGAGCGGTGAGCTTACGCTCATTACGCGCTTCGCGGATTAATGAGCCGAGCAAGGCAGCTGCATCGCGGCTATAGCGTGAGTAAGTGCGTGTAATGGATTTTGGCATTGTTTTCCTTTTGGTTCGTGTATAGACCATAAAATACGTTAATGATCTTTATGTGAACCACAAGTAATGAATATTCATTAGCTTGTCAAGATAAAAATTATCCGAAAATACCAATGTCAGGTCTTGAATCTTGCCAAAATATCTTCTGGGAATCAGGGGACGTAGGTTAAAAGATGAATCGCTTAATTATTTTTACTTTTTAACCTACGCCCCTGATTCCCCACGATTCTATTACTGCGTCCCCGATTCTACACTGAAGGGACTGCATCGTCCTTGCTCGTGGCGGGCGTTATGTAGCCTTCAATCCGGACTAAGAGCTTATCTCGTTTGAATGGGAGGGGTTTGAATCATCCCTTAGAAACAACGTAAAATGTCATAAAATAGTCACATATTGCCATATCTTTTTTCAATCGTAATGGTCAATTATCTTTAGTATTAATTGGATTTATTATAAACTTCTTATATTTTAATCAGGATTCTCAGTGCACTTCAACGCCATGGTATTATGGATTCCAACTTTATGAAAAAATCATAAAAAAAAAAGGAGATCGATATGGATTCACAGTGTCATAATTTAACCAGAAGAAAATTTATGATGGTAAGCTCCGCTGCTATCGCATCGCCATTGCTTTTGAACGCTGCAAGTTCGATGGCTGCGGCAAAACCCGCTGATACCAAGCCAACTGTAACTAACAGCGCCAAAGCAACCAAGATATACTTCATTGATCATGGGTGCATAGGCTGCCAGGTATGCAGGACATTCTGTCCGGCAAAGGCTATCCACTTCGGTGACACCGGAAATGAGATAGACCAGAACAAATGCATCCATTGCGGCACCTGTTACAGGGAATGTCCTATTTCCGTGGTTACTGAAACAGAAATCTGATTTTCCATAAGGAGGATAAAGTTATGATTACAAAAATTATGGACTGTGATTTGTTGGTGTTGGGCGCCGGAGGTTCCGGTCTTGTTGCGGGCGCCAGGGCCTTTGATCTCATTGGGGAAAAGGTGGTTATCCTTGAAAAAGCCAAGAAACCGGCTGGCTGCACATATTTTGCCAGCGGCATGGGAGAGTCAGGACCGATAACGGATTCAAAGTGGCAGAAGGATGCGGGATTCAAGGTAAACGAAGATCCCCAGGACCTCTCCGGACAGTTCTTTGACTGGCTTGTGACTGCGACAACTGAGGAGGAGGCGAGGAAAATGTTCTCAGTAATCAAGACTGGCGGAGATACAAATTCGTTCTGGAAAGCGGGAAGCATTAAAAACCTTGAGCGTACCGAAAAGTATAAGGATCTGCCTGACCACAGCATCGGACCAGGCAGGATGGGATCATGGGTTGTTGATCACCTGACCGAGTACTGCAAGAAGAAGGGAATTACCCTTCTTACTGAAACCCGTGCAAGGAAGTTTGTCAAGGATGACCAGGGCAATGTGACGGTTTGTATAGCAGATACAAAAGACGGACAATTAGTGATCAACTTCAAGGCCTGCGTTATAGCGGCGGGAGGATACGGGGCCAACAAGGAACTCCTCAAAAAATATTATCCGAAGGAGTTTGGCGCGGGAGGAAAGATGCACAGCCTATGCCCGCCAGCCATGACAGGAGATTGCATCCTTGCCGCCGAGGAGATCGGCGCATATATAGACCCGACCATAAGGAGCGCGAGTTTCCCAGGAGGTTTTTATGGCGACGGCATGGTGCGTCATCCCTGGTCACCAGGCCTTTTGACTCTTGCGACGGGGAAGTGTGTAATTATCAATCTTCACGGCAAGCGCTGGAAAAATGAAGCAGGCGCAGGCGGGGGAGATCTGGCTGCACAGCCGGATGGTGTATGGATTGCTATTGTCGACAGTGACATAGTCGAAGCGGCCGCATCGCAGAAGGACAATATGCGCGCGATGATGGGCGAGCCTTCCAGAGATTTGAAGGCGGATCTTGAGTGGGAAGCGGCCATGGATGATGCGGGAGCAAGCGGAAATCATACGAGAAAGGCCGACACCTTTGTAGAACTGGCACTTAAGATGAAGATAGACCCCAGTGCATTTGCCGGCACAATGGAGAGATACAACAAGTTCTGTGAGACAGGCAAGGATCTGGACTTCGGAAAATCTGCCCAGATGCTCCAGCCGGTTAAGAAACCTCCATTTTATGCAGTCTTTGGTAACCGCTGGTCCCAGAGCACAAAGGGCAGAAACGGTATTGCAGTAAATTCCAGGTTCCAGGTCCTTGATGCAAAAGGCGAGGTGATGTCCGGATTGTATGCTGCCGGAGACGGCTGCACAATCTTCGGCGGGTTTATGATAGGTTCATCCAATGGCGCAATGGGCGGGGATATTTGGACTGCAGAGGAGAAAGTAGCCCGTACTGCTCTTTCAAGGGCCTTGGCCCAGGCTTTTTCTTCTTCCGGCTCCGGCGCTTCGGAAGCCGGCGGTCCGGGCATGATGGGTGGTATGCCCGGTGGCCAGGGCGGTATGGCGATGATGATGGGTGGCGGCGCTGAAACCGGCATACTGAAAGGTAAAGGCTCCCCATGCGGCGGTCTAGGCCCTGCATTCCTCTCGGGATTTTGTGCGGGTACTTTTGCGGCGAAATACGTAAAAAATCTTTAATGTATTTGCCCAAAACGTAAACAGGGACGTACATGAAACTATGAATCGGAATTTCATATAGAGTTTTCTTTTCATATATTCATGTACGTCATTCCCCACAGGTAACAAGCTAACAGTGTCCCCTTTCACATTCACTCCACGATTAATTTTATGCAACATTTAAGGTTCAAACTTCCATAGATCATTTAAATAGGCTTCATGGCCTGAAACATCATATCCCCATCCCCCAAACAGCCATATGTTCCATGAAATGTCTATCCATGACACACCGGCAGTCCTTGCGCCCGGTTTATTAAACACTCTTGCTATTCCTTTTGTGCCATAGACGCCGGGTTGACCGCCTTCATCATCTCCTGAAACCCAGGTCCACTCCCCTGTTGATGGCTCAAACTTCCAAAGGTCATTTAAAAGTAAAGGATTTCCAAAAGAGTCATGTCCTCCGCCTCCAAATAGCCAAAGATTCTCCGATGCATCTATCCATGATACGCTGATTCCCCTGGCGCCGGGGTTATTATTCGTGCTCCCAGTCCCCTTTATGCCATAGACACCGGACTGATCCGGTATATCACTCCCGGAAACCCAGGTCCATTCACCGGTGGAAGATTCAAACTTCCACAGGTCATTATATTCATGAAGGTCACCTCCATTATCAGTAAAAAAACTCTCTGACCACCAAACAGCCACATATCTCCTGATGTGTCTATCCATGACACACTGGAAACCCTCGCCCCTGGTTTGTTAGATTCGCTTGATATCCCTTTGGTACTTTAGACACCAGGTTGATCGACTGTGTTATCCCCTGAAACCCAGGTCCACTGCTGGAACGTGTAATTGACACTGGTTATGTCAGAGGCAAGCATGGTTGGTTTTAAGGCAATAGCCTTTACCGTGCTTGTTGAGCTGAGCGTGAATGAAGTGCCGTTTGTCAGGGCTGTTCCGGTGGTTTCTGACGGATCAGTACCATCAATAGTATAATGTATTGTGGCTCCGTCTGTAGCGCAGGTTATTATTATTGTCTGTGAAGAGTTGAATTTAACCGGTGCTGGTGAAATCCGTGGAGAAGCCACTTTCAGATAGTTGATGGTGAATGTCCCGTTTGATATTTCACTGTCACTCATTCCGGTTTTCACGGCAATCGCCCTGATGGTCAGGTTTGCGCCATTGCCGGATACAGATATTGGAGCAGAATAGAGGGCCGAAGATGTCGATGGGGCTGAATTATCCGTTGTGTAGTAAATAGTCGCTCCTTGAGTTGATGTGCTTATTGAAATATTTTGGTCAGAGGTAAATTCACCGGCGCCTGGAGAAAAAGCAGGCGTCGTACATTTATCTAAACCCGGATTGGATGTCCCATCATCATCGCCCCAGACGCAACCTGAGAAACCTGCAATTGCCATCAAAATGCATGACATGATTGCTGCGTTTAAGATTCGTCGCATGGCAACCTCCTTCATCGATCTCCTGAAGTTTCAACATGAAAGGGGTCTTTAGTTGACTCACCTTTTCACCCCTACTTAATTTACTGTGTTGTTGGTGATAGACAAAACCCAATATCTATACGCTCTTCCGAAAATGATTTCGGATCAGCGGGAATTGAATCATTCTGATAAGACTTAAGCTGCAACCTCCTCTGATCTAATGGCAGACCAGTCGGTCGCAAAAAAAACTAGATTCGAAAAACTTGATATGTTTTCAGTTAGCCCTCCAGGGCCGCTGAAAATATTTGGCAGCTATGTTGGAGAAAATACACCTGAAGTGTTTAAAAAATCAAAAAAATGAAACGGAGAATCGGGGAAACGGGGAAATCTCATTTGGATTCACAGTTCAAAGTTCACGGTTGGAAAGATAGATATCTGAGATCGGAGGTCAGAGGTCAGATCCGCTTTCACTCTCCTATTAGGAACGGCCTCCCCCTCCAGGGGCGGACAAAGACAAACCCTACGGACAGGAAATTCACGGTTGGGTTAAAATATAGGTGCAAGGCGCAAGTTGAAAGGGAGTTGACAGAGGGCAGTGGTCAGATGTCGGGGGGCAGATAGCCCGGGTGCGAAGATAGGGGATAGCTATTTTTTTGTCCTATACCGCGATTTTGATTCAGCTGCCCTGAGTGATTTCGGAACTCTTTGAGAATAGACTTGAACCTCTTCTTTCTGATGTTTTGTGGCTGATTTTTGAGTTTCCCTTTTTCCCATTGATTCCGCGATAATCGCTGTAACAAGTGCATTCATGCTGACACCCTCCTGTTTAGCCCGCTCAGCAAGCCTTGAATGCAAACCTTTGGGCAGCCGCTGAACAAAGCGACCGCTTGCCTGACTGCTGCCGGCTTTGGGAATCGAGTCATGAAATTCCCTGGACGTTGCAATCCACGAATTCACTGCGTCGATGCCGTTTTTTATCGCAGCTTCTATTGTTTCACCATCAGAAATACAGCCGGGCAGATCAGGAAAGGATATCAGATAGCCTCCCCCTTCCTCTTCGGAAAGATGTCTGATTTCAAACGGATATTTTAATTGATCTTCCATAGGGTTATTCTCCTTCTGCTTCATCTATCAGCTGAACAAATTTTTTAATATAAATCGGTTTTATTGGCCTGTGGGCCGGAACTGTCAGCTTGGAACCGTTTGGGTGTCGAAATGTAACGTGGCTTGTGCCGGGTTGTCGCCATTGAATATCATACCTTGCGGCAATCTCCTTTAGAGTCTCGGTCTGCCAATCTCGAGGGTTATTTCGTAATTTGTTCAGTAATTTTTCGATTTTCGTCATAAATTATGATACTGCCGGTGATATAACTTGTCAATCTGATTGTTGGTGAGGAATGACGCACATGAATATATGAAAAGATAACTCTATAATAAATTTTTCGATTCATAGTTTCATGTACATCCCCTATTCCCCATACATTGAATGCTAGGCTGCTATGCAGAATTGAAAGATCAAATCTTAATCTATTTAAATGACGAGGTAATTTCAAAACTCAAAAAAGCATCAATTGTCATTTCGACCAAAGGGAGAAATCTCTTAATACCAATGCCTTTTAGATTCCTCACTTCGTTCGGAATGACAAGCTGAGGACTTTTGAAATTAC
>Ga0209287_10000392_pt1 | contig 27295 bp, 26 predicted proteins | sample PPLLak3cmMay2015_2_FD_187255 | JGI IMG/M metagenome (GOLD analysis project Ga0209287, IMG submission 187255) | Freshwater sediment microbial communities from Prairie Pothole Lake near Jamestown, North Dakota, USA - PPLs Lake P8 Core (1) Depth... | ecosystem: Environmental > Aquatic > Freshwater... | reverse complement strand
AATACCGGATTTATTATCATCACCCAGCCAGGTACCGCCGTTAGCGGCAAGATCGTCTTCCCGTGCGCCTTCGCCGCCGCTCACCTGCACGCCAGCTTTGACTTTATCAAAATCCAGGGTATAGCCAAGATAGATCTGCGCGCGGCGGAATCCATAGTTGCCTGCATACCAGAGATTGGCGTTTGTATTGTTGGTGGTCGGGTTAAGCGGTGAGAACAGATCCCACTGCTGTCCTGCCCTGATTTCGAACCCTTTGAACGGCTGGCACCATGCATAGGCAAGCCGCATTCTCGGTTTTGCGTTTGTGTTTGCAGCGATAACGAAAAAGTCCACCTCGACAAGCCCGCCCATGGTTATGCTGCCGAATGCGCCGCTCCCCTTAAGACCGACTCTGGAATGCTGGGCCGAAAATGCGATGCCTTCACCTGCCAGGCTGTCATCTTTAGCAGCAACCTGAACGCAGGTTAACGACGGCTTTGCCCATGATTTTGCTGCGCCGGACACGTAATACATGTCACCTTTAACAAAACCGTACGGCGCAAAAGTCACCTTCTGATCGACCGTTCCTTCGGCAGAAACAAGACAAAAAACAGAAACTGAAAGCAATAACGAAAAAACCTTCTTCAAAGCGAACCTCCGTTTTAAGTGTGAAAATAGTACTTTTTTTGTTGAGAAAATTGTTTATATTGTTCGAAGGGTAACAAAAAGAAGCAATAACATACTATTTTGCGGGTGTTTTGTAAAGGCTATTTTTTTGACAGTAACGTTTTAATAATCGAAAACGGGTTAAATCGTAATGGATTCAGCGGCCATTGTAATTCATCCTTTTTGCAGATCGTTGCGACATTGAATTTTTTTCCGTATTCTGCCGATATTTTTTCACCGGCTTCCTTCGCTTCAAGCATAGCATCTGTTTGCTGAATCTGTTGTTTAGCTTCGGTAATGCGTCGATCGATAAGGTCGGCCTCTTGCTGTCTGATTATCCCGGAGGTCGCTTTTATCCTGTTAAGCCGCAGCGCCGCTTCATAGGTTGTGCTTACAATCTCGTCACGGCTCATCCACTGTGTCTCGTAGTTAAGCATGTATTTCCAACTCGGCATCAACAATGCCCGGCGGTGCTCTTCAAGCGTTTTGTAAAACAGCCGGTATCCGTATTTACCGGGATTCTCAAACACCAGGCTCCCCGGATCGATAAAAGGCGCCAGCGGAGATATGCACGGTAAAACCTTGCCGGTTCCGAAGGATCGGAATTTCTGTATCAGGTATTCGCAATAGGTTACCGTATCCATGACCGATTGCGGGGTCTGACCTGCAAGGCCGATCATGAAGAAAAGGTCTATTCTTTTACAGCCGAGTTCCAGTGCATGCTGTATGGTCTGCTCAAGCGCCTCGTTGCCGTAGTGCCTGCCGAACGTATTGCGTATCGTTTCGTCATGGGACTCGGGCGAAATCTCGATGTTAAAACGCGGGAGTGCGTCTGCAACTGCTTCGAGAAACAGCCTCGATGCAGGATAAAACAGCTCGATAGCTACATGGTTGCTGATTTTTTCCGCCTTTAGCGCTGTAAGAAGCTCCTGCGCGTATGCGTCACCCGCCTGCCTGAGCTCGCCCAGCAGGATTATGGGGCCTTTGAGCAGCCGTGACGCTGCCTTCGCATCCTTTGCAATAAGCGCCGGGCTTCTGTATGCGGGTGCTGATCTTCCGCAGAAATTCTTATAGAAATGGGCTGCGCCGCCGCAGATAATGCAGTTATGCACGCACCCCTTCCAGGGAAGCATTGCCACAATCGGATAGTTCAGCCAGTTAAAGAACGGCAGGTGGCCGAAAAGGTCCGCGTGTTTTATTGTTGATTTTATAATTGCGCCATAATCGAATGGGTAAAAATCAAGATTGTCCGGCGAGTGTGTCAGCTTGTTGACAACAACCGTTTTGCCGTTGCTTTTCCATGTCAGGTTGGGAACGTCCTCTGGCGAGCGCCGGCTCTTAATCCTTTCGAGCAGCATGTGCAGGGGTTCTTCAACCGAATCCCCGCGAAGCACATAATCGACCTGCGGATAGGCGATAAGCTCTTTGTGAAAATAGGACGACGAGAGGCCGCCGAACAGCACCGGCGTATCGGGATGATACTTTTTAATAATTTCCGCGATTGCCAGAGATCCCTGAGCGTGCGGAAGCCAGTGAAGGTCGATACCGAAAGCATGTGCGCGCAGCGAGCTTATCAGTTTTTCAACATCGAGTTTTCTGTTTTTCAGCATTTTCAGCGCAACATTGATTATACGCACCGAATACCCGTGCTGCTTCAGATACCCGAGCATGATCATGAACCCGATGGGATACATCTCGAATATGGAGCTTGACGGCACCACGTCGCTTATGGGCCCGAACATCTGGCTGGTTTTGCGGAAGTCGTAGATGCTGGGGGCGTGCAGGAGGATCAGGTCGGTTTTTGATTGTGACATTGAATTACACGTACTCCTGTTGTAAATAGTATTTCTTCGAAAAAACGGGCCGGATCGGGTTTTTCGGGAAAGGAAGAAAATATATTATGCAGAAAAATAACACGCCTGCGGGGAGTTGTTCGGTTTTTTGATACGAAGAGGTGTTTTCTGGCAGGAAACGATTTCTTGTTTTTACGCCTTATACAGCATTGATAATTATCTGATAAAGGACTATATTGATTGATAAGATATAACAAAACAAGGAGTCTCTCTATGAGAAAGCATGCCCTGTCTTTATGGGGTATAATCGTGATATATTTGATTTCAATCGGATATTTTTCACAAGCGTGTGCCAATGATCTTATCTGGACCTCTGATTTAATTCCTATCGGACTGGACTCGTTGCGTATCAACACAATTAATTTTAATCACCGACAGACATTCATACTCGCAGGAACCGACAAAGGAATATTTGTCAAGTCTGACACCGCAGCGAAGTGGAACGCTCTTTCCAATTCTTTTTTCACCGGGAAAAAAGTGATCGACATAGAAATTTCACAATCAAGCGGTTTGTTTATAGCGGCAATAGTACGAGAATCTGACAGTTCTGGTTGCATCGTAATAGGAAAACCAACAAATAGTTCACCATGGTACAGTCTCACAAAGTGTAATACCTTAAAAAACCTGCAATCGATCGCGTTTTGGGGTGATAGTGACAGTATTGTCTGCGCTGGAAGCGGCAACCAAATATATAGATGTCATAAGCTTTTAAACGGCAGTTATTCAGACATGGAACAGATTGTTGTGCCTGATAAATGCTTTGGTGAATCTGAACCCCATTGCGCAGATATAAAATATTGGAAAGAATATAATGTTATATATGCCGGCGGTTACGATTCAAAGAATCCTGATTATCAAAGCTCATTATTCTATTACAATACCGATTCAGGTGAATATAAAGAAACAGTAAAAATGGGCGTAAAATCGATTTCTTTCAGTGAAAATATACGAATTCCCGGACCCGAGCTGATTTCCGCTGCGACAGTAATGCCTGGAGTAATGTTCTATTCATCCTTTGGTCCAAATCAACCGAATTATTTCCCGCAACTAATTTATCAAAGTACTAATGATTCAATAAGGAGTATTGCATCACTGAAAATCGGATATATTACCAGATCAACTTATCCGGATCTTGCTTTTGCAGCGACTCCTCATGGTGCTTTTTTCTCATATAGTGGGTATTCCGGCCCGTTAAAAGAATGGCGTATTATTGGTTCAAAACCGTTAGATGCCTTTTCTCTATGCCTTATGAACGGAAACCCCAACTATCTCAATTCCTTTGTACTGTATATAGGAACATCCCAGGGTGTTTATAAAATCGGTGGGTATATTCCTACCACAGAAATAAATCAAATTAGTTGTAAAAATAATTTTTATAGAAATTTTATAAACTCCAGCGCAAATAACACCGTTCATTATAAAGTCCCTCCGGGCAATCAAAAAACTTTACTAGAACTGTATGCTATTTCCGGAAGAAAAATAAAGACGCTGGTTAATGCTTATAAGCAGGCGGGGGAATATTCTTTGTCATTAAAAGAGCACAATATAGCTCCGGGATTGTATTACATCAGAGCATTATTTGACGTGAATGATGAAATTCAAAAAATTACAATTATACGATAGAAATTACAATGAGGGTCGTATCGAAGCTGCTATCTCATCTCCGCGCGAAGAATCGAGAGGATATATTGCAGCCGGAACAGCTTCGAGAAGAGCAGGGAGGATTCGTCAAGGTCTATGCCCGCGGAAGAGTTCTGATATTTTCTGATTGTGTTGTTTATGACATCCGCTTCCATTAAAAATTCGTTTATCGCCTGATTGTCCGCTCCGTCAATTTTTTTATCTTTGATCAGTTTCTTGAATTTTTCGGTGCTTGATAACGCCTTGCCGATATTCTGCGCGCGGTCGATTTTGGTTGTTATGGCGTCGCGAACACACTCAAAATAGAATGCTATGATGTTGACTATCTGAAGGAGCGACCTGACATCGGGATTGCTGAAGATTATTGCGTCGACATACTTTGCTTGCCGCTTGTTTTTTATCTGTTTCAGCATAGGTATCTTCCTTGCGGGAAGAAGGTGTAGTAACATCATTGTTTATAAACGATTACGAAGCCCCTTGTATATAAATTTAATAAAAAAAACGGCTGATAACAAAATAAATTTAATAAATATCAAAAAAAGGCAACCCGTACCAGGAGGAGGTTATGAAAACAACATTGAGACAGTTAATAAAACGACGTGCCCTGAGCGTGAGTGAGGGGAGATACGCATAACAAGAGACATGGGTCTTTAAGTTAGTAAAATGCCGCGCTTTGAGCGTGAGTGAGGGGAGATACGCATAACAAGAGACATGGGTCTTTAAGTTAATAAAATGCCGTGCCCCGACCGTGAGGGAGGGGTTTTTGTGACCAACCCCTCCCTCACGGTCGAGGCATGGTATGGCACTTTTTTCATAACTCTTTTTAAGCACGCCGGTAAAGAGGCGTTGTATTTTTATTAAGTACGGTATCATGCAGATAAGAAATGGCAGGTGAGTATTATATGAAAAAAATGATTGTCATCGGTGCAACCTCGGGTATTGGCAGAGCATTGGCAAACCTATATTCCCGCAACGGATATGACGTCGGCATTGCGGGTCGAAGAACCGGATTGCTCAACACGCTTGCCTCCGAAATACCAACCAACGCGTATCTTCTCACAACAGACATAACAGACACGGATGCTGCCATACAAGCTTTTGAAAAGCTGATTCATGACATGCAGGGTGTTGATTTGATCATCATCAGCGCGGGAACCGGATATTTGAACGATTCTTTGGATTGGGATAAAGAAAAGGAGACCATTGAAACCAATGTTCTGGGCTTTGCTGCGGTTGCCAACGCCGCAATGCGGTATTTCATGGAAAAGGGATCGGGACATCTTGTTGCCATATCTTCAATTGCAAGCATCCGCGGCAGCAGTATCTGCCCAGCGTATAATGCGTCAAAAGCGTTTATGGCCAATTATCTGGAGGGTCTCAGGGTAAAGGTAGAAAAAAAGAGACTCCCGGTTACTATCACTGACATTCAACCCGGTTTTGTCGATACTGCAATGGCAAAAGGAGACGGACTGTTCTGGGTCAGTTCGCCGGAAAAGGCGGCTGATCAGATATATACGGCAATAGCAAAGAAAAAGAAAAAAGCCTATATCACAAGACGATGGGCGATTATCGCATTGCTGCTTAAAATGGTGCCGGGGTTTATTTACCGTTTCTTGGCGTAACCCGGACAAGCCAATAAATACTATTTTGGTCATGTGATTTGCATAAAAGAGTTCTGACAACAGAACGAAAGGGTATTATAATTGTATGATCTGGAAAGTACGAAAATCCGTGTTAAAAGGCACGATATCCGTGCCGCCGTCAAAATCCCATACCATCAGGGCGCTGCTGATTGCTACACTGGCGGACGGTGAATCCATCATAGAATCCCCGCTGCTTGAAGGCGACGGAAAATCGGCGCTGGATGCTGCTCTGGGGCTTGGCGCACAGGCGGATATTGCCGGAAGCACGCTGAGGCTCAAAGGTGTGTGGCCTGATATGTCCAGGGGCCCGGAGTGTCTTTATCTGGGTAATTCGGGCACCGGAACAAGCCTGTTCACCTCTGCTGCTGCGCTCGGCTCAAAACCCCGCACCTTCGACGGCGACCAGTCGCTTCGGAGCAGGCCGATGAAGCCCCTGCTTGAGGCGCTTGGCCGTCTGGGCGCACGCTATGCCATCCATCAGAAAAAGGGAGATGTTCCTTTTACCATCACCGGGCCGCTGAAGGGGGGGGAAACCGAGGTTGTCGCGGTGAACTCGCAGTTTCTCTCGAGCCTGCTGCTTTCCGCGCCGCTGGCGGAAAAAGAGACGATTATCATCGTGAAAAACCTTCATGAAAAGCCCTATGTTGAGATGACCCTGTGGTGGCTGGACAGGATGAATATATCCTATGCAGTATCAGAAAATTTTACCGTATTCACCATTCCGGGGAGCCAGCGGTATAAAAATTTTCGCCGCAGAATACCGGGCGATTTTTCGTCGGCGACGTTCGGCGCTGTCGCCGCAGCCCTGACCGGAGGCCCCGTAACACTTGACAATATAGATTTTACCGACCCCCAGGGCGACAAGGAGGTGTTTGCCGTCCTTGAGCACATGGGCGTTGCGGTGGAGAAGAGAAACGATTCCGCGGTGGTGAGCAGAAGCGATACATTGAAAGGCGCACCGATCGACCTGAACCGGATGCCCGACGCCCTGCCGGCCTTAGCCGTGCTCGGGTGCCTTGCCGAAGGATCAACCGCTCTTTGTAATGTACAACAGGCGCGAATCAAAGAGACTGACCGGATCAAGGTCATGTGCGAAGAGCTGGGCAGGATGGGCGCCCTGGTGGAAGAGCGGGAAGACGGGCTGGTTGTTCATGCGAGCAGGCTTACCGGGTGCCGGGTGAACGGCCATTATGATCACCGGGTCGTTATGGCGCTCTGCCTTGCGGGCATGATTGCGGAGGGCGAGACGATCATAGAGACTGCGGAGGCTGCGGCGGTCACGTATCCGGGTTTTGCCGATGATTTCAAAAAAGCCGGGGCGAACATTGAGGTCGGGGAGTAGCCGGGGGAACCTAGCTCCGTTTTTTCTTTTTAGCGACGCCTGTTTTGTAAATATCGTATACCGCGACATCCATGTTTGCAACCATGTGGGTCGAGTTGTCCTCGGTGTTGAACCAGAAAATGAGTCCTTTGTCTTTTGTCACGGTGAAACATTCGTTCAGCGACGGCTTGTTGAGGCAGGGATAAATCTTACCGTAGATTTTCAGTGCTTTTTCTATGAGCTCTTTTTTCTGGTTTTCGATGGATTCTTTACTCATCGCGTAGTACCGGACAATGTCCTAATGAAAAATAATCATGACCTGTATATCTTAAAATAAATAAACCGGATACAGTATGTGCAAGGAAAATAATACAAAACCGCAACTTTTTTTCTGTCCCTGGTGTCCGGCGTTTTCAGGGCGACGAATGGTGAACTCTTTCTGTGCGCAGTACATGCATGGCTTGCGATCATAAAAATTTTTAAAAACCATAAAACTATATTATTTTCAATATGATCTCAAAGTGCTAAAGAAGTTTCCGGCTTTGCCGGCTTGAAGGGTATATATGCCGCATGAACGTCCTGTCGAACACATTGATAAACCATACGTTATATACACCTACGACACGCTTGATTCCACAAATACGTTTCTTAAGCAGCATATACGCGATTTTAAAGAATATTCCGTCATTTGGGCGCATAATCAGACAGCCGGAAGGGGCCGTTTTGAGAGGAGATGGAGCTCCGCTAGCGGAAAAGACCTGACCTTTTCCGTATTGGTTCCGCTTAAAGGCCTGAAAAAACAGCTCTGGCAGAATATCCCGCAGATTACCGCCAGTGCAATATCGGGCACCCTGTTGGAGTATGAACTGGAGAATCTGATAAAATGGCCCAACGATATACTGGTTGCTGGCAAAAAGATATGCGGCATTCTGTGCGAGACCATTGAGGCGGACAGATCCTGGTACGCGGTTCTGGGCGTGGGCCTGAACGTAAACAGCACGCGCGACGAGCTTGAACACGTCGGCCTTCCGGCCACATCCCTGTATATCGAGCTGGGCAAAAGCATCCCTTTGGACGGCCTTATCGCCCGGCTTGTTGACAGGATGCTTATGTGTTTCGGCGAACTCCGCGCCCTCGGTTTCGCTCCGTTTCGGAAGAGGTTAAAAGAGAGACTGGCATGGTTGAACGAGCAAAAAACGGTTGTTGACGGCAACCTTAGGTTTACCGGTTGTATCGCCGATATAAACCCGGACGGCACGCTCCTGTTCCGGTGCGACGACGGGACATCGAAAACCCTGTGTTCCGGCGAGATACGCTTCGGACAACATTAACAGAGGTAATCATAGTATGATAGTACGTTGTATCAGTACACTGTTTCGAGCCGCAAAAAAGCGCCTGGCGCTGCTTGCGCTTATCAGTATGTTTTTTGTTCCCGGACAGGCGAACGCCTTTGCCCTGGACTCCCTTTTTGACTATATATACCGTGACTTCGATTTCCTCCCGCAGTATCATCTTACCACGGACATATTCATGTTTTTCAATCACAAGGATTCCGTGTTCAGGCAGCGGTATTACCTTGAGACAAATACCAATCTTGAGCTTGAGCTGCTGGCTTTCAGGGATATCGTGTATTCGGTCTGGTGTTTCGAGTTTCAGACCGGCATGGGACAGACGCCGGGCAATGTCGTGTTTGATCCGATGGATATCAACTTCGGCATTGTACCGGCATTCGAGGTGCGCCTGCAGCCGCTCAACATACAGGCAGGGCTCAATCACCACTGTTATCATGAGATCGACCGCAAGGATTTTCCGACGGTGTACCTGAACAAGCTGTTTGTCGCGGCAGGATCGAAGAACATGCGGCTCTCGGACTATTTTGCGCTTCTGAACCAGAAGGATGGGTGGACGGTCAGGAACAGAATATCATGGTATGCAGCCTGGTCTTATTACATGAGAAAGTTCTTCGGCCTGGTCAGCGAGACCTCTATTAACGGCATCAACAAGAACCTTCTTGATGTTACCATAGACGCCCGGTATGCCTTCTATCAGAGAAGAAGCTGGATACTGAACCTGCATGCCATAACCGCGATCGGCTACTGGAAAAGCCTGCAAAGCGAGCCGCAGGACGATGGCGCCTACTGGCGCCTTGACCTGGGATTGGAGAGCAACTTCAGGCGCGGGGGCAAGGGAGGTATGATTTTTTTAAACGTCACGCTCGACGATCTCCCAAAGTACCAGGGTTACCCCCGTTTCAGCAAGGACCGGCTGCTGCAGCTGGGGGTGAGGTTTTTTATTTAAACCGCTCAGGTATGTTTTTTTTGCGAAGTAACGATTTGTATCACGATTGTATTTTATCCGGTGTTGTATGTATAATTAATTACGGCGCTTAAAGACCAATGAACAGGCACCGATACCTCGTGCGTAACGGGCCGCATCGCTGTAAACGTTGTCAAACTGTAGCGAGGGATTCAGACACATGAAAAAACTTTGGGCTCCCTGGCGCATGGAGTATCTGCGCACTATCGATCATAAAGAGACGGGTTGTATTTTCTGTACAAAGCCGAAGCAGAAGTGCGACCGGGAGAACCTTATTCTGTTTCGCGGTAAAAAAAATTTCGTCATCATGAACCGGTATCCTTACAATAACGGCCACCTCATGATTGTTCCCTACAAACACGCCTCTGACAGCGCCCGGCTTACGGATGACACGGCGCTTGAAATGTGGACCTTGACAAATATGTGCAAAGCGGCCCTGACCAGGGCTTTTCATCCGGAGGGCTTCAACATCGGCATGAATATCGGCCGCGCTGCAGGTGCCGGCATCGACCAGCACATTCACCAGCACATCGTGCCGCGCTGGAACGGCGATACCAACTGCATGCCGGTGATATGCGGCACAAAAGTCATTTCGCAGGGATTGTGGGACACCTACGATGCGCTGGCGCCCTGTTTTGCGGTAAAAGGCTCGAGGCGAAGGGGCGGTTGATCGGGGCGGTACTGCAGCAGGCTGAATGAGCCGTTTTCGAGCACTCCATAGGTAAAATTTTTCATCCAGTCCCCGATGTTGCAGTAAATCTTGCCGTCAAGAGGGTATAGTTCGGGCTGGTGCGTGTGCGCCATGAGCACGATATCCTTGTCCTGGCGCAGTAATGCGGTTGCCGCACCCAGATACGCCAGCCTTCGTGCCTCCGAATACCGGTTTTCGCTCAGGCGCCTGCTGGTTTTTGAAAAGAGGCCGGCAATGCCGATACCCACCGAAGGGTGCAGCATTTTATAGAGTCGCTGGTTCAGGGGATTGCGCAGCACGAAACGCCAGAACCGGTACCATTTCTCACCGGGTACCGCTCCATCCCCGTGGCGCAGATGCAGTTTTTTTCCCTGCAGCGTTATATCGATGGCGTCCATGGATACGGTAATCCCCAGCGTCTTCTGCATGAATGGCCCCAGCGCAAAGTCATGGTTTCCGGCAACATAGCAGACGGTTACGCCCTTGTCGATCAGCAGTTTCAATTCGTGGAGGATAATGAAATAGTCCGGGCGTATGGCGTTTTTATACTCGATCCAGAAATCGAACAGGTCGCCGAGGATAAAAAGATGCGACGCGGTGTCTGCAATGCTTCGCAGAAACCCGATAAGATACTTCTCGCTGTTCAGGCCCGTTTTCAGGGTGATTCCCAGGTGCGCATCCGAGATAAAATAGGCTGTTTTTTTCATGTGCGAATGGTTACTCGTTCCTAAGTAAAAAAGTCTGACAGGCAACCGCCTATCAGACTTTGCATCATATCTTCACTTACTATAAAATAAGTATATGTGCTCTGTTACTGCCAGAGATCTTCGGGAACATTCAAATCGCTTTCCAGATCCCTGAAATTGGCTTTCTCGTCATACGCGTTTCCGAAATTCAATTCCCGGGCGTCTTCATCATTGATGGCGTCCTCGTCCAGAAAGGTCTCTTCACCCTCCCGCAAAATCTTCATCCGCGTCAAAGTTCTCTTCCAGAAGCATTCCCGTTCACCTCCTTATCGTATTGGTTGCATGGGATTGTATGTCTCTGTCACAAAAATATTAATTGGTGGACAACGTTTGTCAATATTTTTTTAAAATATGCATTTTCGGTAACCTTACGTCATGGTTGCCTCTTTAATGGTGTGACGACGGGAGTCTTTCTGGGACACTAAATCTTCTTCATAGTAAAGAATCAGTTTTTCTTTTTCGGAGCATTTTTTCTTGAGCGCTTTTTTACACAATGCCGCAGCCTCTTTGAACTGGGCAGACCGCCGGTAGAGCTCGATATACAGCAGGTCGTCGTCGAATTCGCTTTTACCGGAATCCTGATGCGCGTCGCCGGCTTTCTGAAAAAAGCGCAGAGCGGTTTTTCTGCACTCCGCGGCTTTTTCACGGTGGTCGCCACTGTCGTCGCATACCCACGCAGCGCACAGGCTGGCGTTCCCCGCATCGCGGTAATTGCCGGCGTGCTCCAAAATCAACGCCTGGCACAGGAACGAATTGGCCGTGTCGGGGTACTCCTTATTATTCAACTGCAGGACATAATCCGCTCTTTTGATAATGTCGGGTGCGGCAGGAGGCCCGGAAGAGATGTCGGCCGAGCAATATCCGCACGAGATGCAGCGCTTGATGATCATATAGATCGAAGACCTGCTCGCATCGCCGGCTCTGCCGTCAAGATCTTGCGATGTACCAACAGCATGCATGCCGCCTTCGGCATATCTGCCGATCGATTTGCAGATAAAGCAGGTTTTTTTTGCAAACGATAGTGTTGTCATTATTTTATAATCCTGCTGGAAACAGGCGCCTCAAATAGCACGATATACTCCTCTCTTACCCATAATATATAGAAATAAATAGATATTTCTTGCATATTTTTTAATTTTTTTTAATAGCGTGAAATGGGAGGGGTATAGCGGATAAACACTATACTGGAATGTCACCCTGCAGTTACCTGATAAGGCGGGCTGTTTTTGTAAAACGCTCTGCGCCGTTGGTAACGGCATAGAAATATATCCCGGCTGCCAGCGGTGTATTTGCCTCAATATATAGAATGCGAAACCGGCGCGTCGTGCGATATATATTGCCCTGTCGCAGAATGTATCATCAAACCGATTGCTGCTGCACAAAAAACGGAAAAGCTGCGTTTCATGGTACAAACCCTTGTGAGAAAATCGAAAATATACGGGTCTTTCAGCGTTTGCTGTGCAAGATCCGATTGTGGTTTTGGCAGAGTAATCGCAAAATTACTGGTGGCTTTCCCTTCCCTTTGGAACAACCCGCTTTCTATCTGATGAATCAGGACACTTCGGCTCCAGTTATTCTGGATTGTCTGTCGGACGTAAAAAAACGCTTCGTCCACCTGCTTGCACTTCGAAATAATTGCAATATTATGGCCCCACGGGATGGCTGTAATTTGTGCAATAGCCTCTTGCACAAATCGGCCAACAGGTTGTTGGCTTTGCCTTTTGCCTGTGGTAACCAATTGATTTTCTGGCAATTGTGCCGGTGTCGGCAATTGGCTAACAGCTTGTTGGCCAATTGGGCCGGACTTGGCGTAGAATGCATACCATTGTCGTATGAATTTGAGATTGGCGATGCTGAAACCCTTCATTTCTGGAAATTCAACTTGCAGGTCAAAACTTAATTGCTTTATTAAGCCGTCACCCCATTTGGCGCGCTTCTGCTTTTCTTCGATATTTGCGCCAAGCTCCCAATAGAACATCAACAATTCGCGGTTCACGGTAACGGCAGCGTTAACCTGGAGAGTACGAATACGGTTTTTCAGGTTACCCAGCCATATGATGTAGTCTTGGCTGTTTCGCATCGAAATGTCACTCATACCCCAACTCCTTCAAATATTCCGCACGTTCCGTACTTGCTGTATCTCGTTGCTTCAATATTTCATGAAGGGGCTGATTGTATTTCTCCCAGAGATTTTCGACTGTGGTGTTGAAATCCCTTTAGTACTGCGCCAGATATTCGTTCACAGTAGTATGCAAGGTTTTCAGCCACCGTTCAAGAATCAGCCTTTTAGCTTCTCCGGTATCAATCCGCTTCCGCGCCTCTTCATATCTTTTTCCCCATGACTTCACAGCGCAATTTGTTTATTGTCATACATCTTGTAAATAATATTTCCCATTCAAAAAGACAAGAAATTAAAGGTATAAAATTAAGAAAGGGTAAATTCCTTATTAGAGGGGAGGTGAGTTGGTGTTCGCAAAAGCTGTGTTGGGCAAGGCAGATTAAAATTGGAAAGTAAATCCTAAACACAGCGGCCTTGCTTTTGAAAACATAGGATTTTCATTAGTTGGCTCCTGTTTTTTAAAGCTTCCGGTAAAAAACAGATAATTTGACAGTGCCATAGTTGTATTTAGCCAGGCATGGCAGGCGGAAGCAACTTCGAGTCCGAAGGTATCATGAATTATCGCTATAATATAACCGCCGAGTGTTACAGCAATAACAGCAAATGGAATTGATTCTTTTGTATAGCCATATTCTGTGTACATCGGAGCTGTGTGCCACAGGCCGAATAACCCCGCGCTGATAAAACGCGGCCAGAATGTTTTTTCAAAATTAAATTTAAGCTCCTCATACACCATGCCTCTCCAGAAAGCCTCTTCAAATCCCTTGGTAAAATTATGGGATAAACATTCTATGGCAACCAAACCGGCGCCGAGGGAGGCGTCGATCTCTTTGCCATTGGTGTAATATGCTTTTGATGAGTTCCAGACGGAATTTGATCCGTCGCTGATAGCGTATGCGATTGCCATACCTGCTGATGTAAGGCCGATGGTGATTAGATTAACCGGATGGAACAGGTTTTTTGGCTTATAGGGAGCAACCATTAAATCAGCGGTACTGAAATATTTTACGTTTTGCCTGTAGTACGGGTTTTGAGAATTCCTTCTCATCGTAGTATATATCCGATAACTTGAAAGCATGGCGGTGAAAAGATAATTTTCCGTCATGGCAAAATCAGTGTATGGATTTGTTGTATTGCCGATCAAACTTGTTGACAGGCAAATGGCCTGTATGCCGTTTATTAACAATGCTTCTTTATAATCGATCCAATATAAAGGCGCTGGTTCAAGTGCAAGCGTTGCTGGAACAAACCACGGGTAGGTTCCATGTTCCTCTTTGAAATCTCTCACGGAGGGGATTACAAGTTCAGCGTTCCATAGTATTTGTGGCGCGATGGACAGGGCGCTTAACAGAAGTGTTTGTTTGCGGTTATATTCGTATAGGCTGTCATGAGCGATAGCCGTGTCTTTTATTGTTTCAGACAGAGGTAAGCCAAATACTGACAGCAATAGGATTCCAATTACGATTTTCATCATTTTGATGGTGTCGGTTGTAAAAAAATTATATGTCCTCTGAAAATAAAGCATTTCCTATCACGCATAAGCAGAACAATGCATTGTCAGTCAATGTGTCCCGGGTTATTAATATAATTCTTTTCTGAATTTTCTGTTAAAACACGCTATATTATTGATGATAGCGGCATCCGGGCGACCCGTTAATTCAAAAAATCACACCTTATATGACTTTTCTCCCGCATAATAGAGGGGGGTAGAAAAAGTAAAACCAGGCGCGGATGTCCTGTTTTCGTTCAGGCAAAGTTGTTTGTATCAACATTTTTCTGTTGTAGAAAATATTGGGAGCTGATGAGGGGCGCAGGAAGCTATTTAAGTCCGGCGGGGCTGAATAGTTTCAATTAAATTTGTTTGGGGGTCAAAAATTTTTACGAGGAGGGGGAGTATGCGTAGTTCTGCTCTTTTCATCTCAATTTCCGTTCTTTTATCGCTCTCTTTTTCAATTGCTGCGCAAAATGCATTGATTCTTGTTCCTGATGCAGGCCCGGCAAGATATGAGATGCCGGTAAGTTGTGAGGTTGATAATACCTGCATTGTGTTCGCGGACGAGCAACAGCTCAGTTGCCTGAAAACAAGACGAATGCCGTATTCCATGCTTGATACGGATACTCGCGGTAAAGAGTATTTCCTGGTGTATCCTCTGAACGGCGATCCGGTGATTCCGGTGAAATATAATCAACAGCTGTTTGAAAAATATGGTACGGTTCTGGCCTGTTTTACCTCATGTGTGCTGATGGAGTCGGATCAATCAAAACTTGATGCAATCACGGAATACCACACCCGGTTTATCGCTCTGGGCCGGGAGCCGATCGATTATACCTGCAGGACATTTGTCGACAACCGGAGCAGGCCTGCGCCGTATAATCCGCTGCTGAAGGAGATTCTTGACAGGGTAAGCAAGGACAGTTGCGCAAAATTCCTTCGCGATCTTTGCGCAATCCGGAATCGTGATATAAAGGGCACGTATAACAAAGCCGAAGTAATCCCTTATTTTAAAAAGAAATTCCGGGAGTATGGGTGTGACAGCATCATTGAATTGCCCATTGACGGGAGTTCGGGAAACACCATGGTTGCAGGTGTGCGCTTCGGGAAGAAGGATCCGACGATAAAACGGTTCACTCTGGTGGGCGGACATTCAGATACCAAGTGCGACGGAGGCCCGACCGCAAGGCATCAGGGCGCGAACGATAACGGCTCCGGCTCTGTCGGTGCGCTGGAAGCGTGCCGGGTGCACCAGTATTACAAGTTCGACTATACGATACTCTATTGCGCGCTCAACGGTGAAGAGGTCGGATTTCTTGGGGGTAAAGCGATCGTAAAAGAGTTAAAAAGAGTTGACGCAAAAGTCGAGGGCGGCGTGTTCTGCTACGACATGCTCGGCACGAAAGGAACGAGCATACGGTATGAGGCGTATGACGGGAACACCGGCGCGGCGGAGTTTGTCTCTCGTGTCAACGAGCTGGTAACCACCTACAAACCCTATAACGTGACCAGCGTGAAAGCGACCTCCACCAGCTCGCAGCCCACTGACGTGACGCCTTTCTGGGAGAACGGGTATGTGTGTGCGTGGCATAACTGGGGATCGGGTTACGGCAGCATCCATACGGCGAACTCAGACACTATTCCCGGCAGTTTCGACGCAACGCATTTAACCGGAGCAACAAAAACCGGGCTGCTGGTTACTGCGTTTTATGCGAATCCGATCAGCGCCGTCCCGATTACTACGGTATCTGCACGGAATAATTCACCTGCAATCACCTGGAAACAGACTGGTGCGGGCGCACTGGTGATTTCAATAGGCAATAAAAACAGAGGTTCAGGCGCAGTATTGGATATCTTTGATCTGCATGGAAGAGTATTGCAGAGCTTTAATTTAGGAGAGGCTTCCAGCGAGACAGCAACAATTACCTGGAACCGAAAGGATAACGTGCTGCCAGCACATTCAGTAGCGGTGATCAGGTATAAAGACAGTGCGTCGAGTTTTGCAGCTAAGGTTTTGATACGATAGCAGTTGGAACTTGCCGCTGATTACAGGTTTTTCGGTAATTATTAGATACTGTAGGAAAATTATATACGCGGCGAGCGTAGACATCGTGCAGAGCGAAGCGTAGCATAATTTGACGTACAGTAAATCAGCAGTTAAGTCGTGCTCCTGCTCGTGCTCGTAATCGTAATCGATTGATTTGAAAAGTAGTTTAATAAATTGATAGCTTTAAGGATTAAGCACCCTTCAGGTGAAAGGCTTTTATTCCTGTTGTTGTCGATTACGAGCACGATGATCCCATCGCGGGCTCTGGGACGTAGCGAGCACGAGCACGAAAAAAACTTGGTTTCATCAGAAATAGTCTGCCTGACAGTAAGGCCACGCCCAAATCTTATAACCCTTAACCCTTAACCCTTAACCTTGAACCCTTAACCTTCCCATCCTGCAAATATTACCCAACCCAAAAGAAATATCTTCCTTTCCCCTGTAACTTAAGTGCTTAAATTGCGTTTTATATAATAAATAGCCTGTTATTGTTTGGCATTGTTATTGCATATTAGAGGAGTCAGGAGGTTGCGATAGGGGGTTATATGGGTAGGCAAGAGAAGGAATTGATCAGAAAGGCTCAGTCGATATACAAAAACATCTATCCGGTTGGCGGCAGGGAGACATTTAACGGGTGTTTTACCAAGTATGGGGAAAAGCTGTTTCTGTGGTTTGATACAGAGGATCAGAGCACGCATGTTGTTACGGACGAGCTGCTTATTAATGGAAGTAAGTGATTGATATATATATAAATAAATTTAAGATTTATGATGTAAGATTTAGGATTTGAGACAGGGAAAAAGATACAACAATATCAAATAAAAAGTAAAAACAGTGCTGCTAAACAGCAGGCTAAGAAAAAAAACAAATTCAACCGATACATATAGTGTATGAATGCAATAAAGAAACAAATGATAACTGAAGCGCAACGGAAGTACCGGAGAATCTTCCCCTGTACCCAGCGCAGGAACCTTGATGACTGCTTCACGGTTGAAGGGAAGATGGTTATATTCTGGTTCAATACCGAGGATTATACTACCCACATACTTACTTCACAATTAAAATAGCCTGATCACGCCCCCTAAATCCCCCGAAGGGGGACTTGTAAGGTCTTGATTTTATTATAAAGTCCTGTTCAACAAAAGTCCCCCTTCGGGGGATTTAGGGGGCGCAGATGTCAATTTAGAACAGAAACTAACTAGCTATAGGGTCTAAGTTCTGGTAATCGCCTCAAGCGCATCCGTATCCCCCACAACAAGCAGCAGATCACCCTTCTGAATGACTGTTTCCGCTCCGGGGTTGTTAATTGCATCCCGCGACGCGCCCTCTCCGTCTAAGGCTGCCTTGTGAATGGCGATGACGTTGATACCGTATTTGGCTCGAAGGTTCAGTTTGCCAATCGAGTTGCCGATGAACTCGGCTGTCGCCTCTATTTTTGCAACGGAGAGTTTTTCGTCGACATAGATGATGTCGATGAGGTTGCGGTGCAGGAGCGAGAACACGACCTTTTCCGCGGCCTCGATGCCGGGGGTTATCACCTCGTCAATTCCCGCGGCCTTGAGTATCTTGGTGTGTATGGGATTGGAAGAGCGGGAGATCACCTTTTTAACGCCGCCGCTTTTAAGGAGCACGCAGGTGAGCAGGTTCGCCTCGAAATTCTCGCCGATACCCACGATTGCCGCGTCAAAATCTTTTAACCCGAGGCTGTTTAACGCCTTTTCGTCGGTTGTATCAAGACATACGGCGTGGGATACCTTGTCCTGAATCTCTTCGACAAGGTCCATCTTGTCGTCGATGGCAAGTACGTCTTCGCCTCTCTCAGCGAGTTTCAGCGCAGCGTTAAAACCAAACACTCCCAATCCGGCAACAATATATTTACTCATTGAAACCCCATTTGAAAAAAGTTGTTCGGTTACGGTTACGATGCCCGTTTCGTCGAGCGGTAACGTAATTCGTCCTCTTTAAAAAAAGCCGGACGATTCGTGATACGCCTATTGTCATCGTTTATCGCCCATCCAGTTAAGAACCTCGCGGTTGTTCGGTTACGGTTATAATGCCTGCATTAGTACTTTATACAGGTAAGTAATTCAGCAGGAAATCGTCGAGCGGTACTGAAAAACGACGACCAACATAACCCAACCGCGAAACGGGCTTCTTAACCCTGACCGTAACCAACTATCTACCGTATATATAAAAATACTTTCTACCAGCAAACTCTTCATACAATCACTATCGCCGGTCGTATCGAACCGCTATCCGACCCCAACCATCTCCGACGGATACTCTATCCGCACCTTCTGATCCCGCAGAGAAGTTATTGAAAACGCCATGGTCAGAATCCCGACCCTGCCGATGAACATTGTTATAATAATAATAAGTTTTCCCAGAACCGATAAGTATGCAGTAATGCCTCTGGACAATCCCACGGTTGCAAAACCCGATACTACCTCAAATATAGTATCGACCAGCGGGAAAGAGTCGGTTATTGAAAGAAGAATGGTCGAGGTTACTACCAGAAAAATAGCTGCTGTAAATACGATAAGTGCACGGTTAAGCACCAAAAAGGGAATATCCTTGCCCCATATCACAATCCGCCTTTTCCCTAACATTATGGAATAAATACTGATAAGCAGGATGCCGAGCGTTGTTGTTTTTATGCCGCCGCCGGTTGAGCCGGGAGAGGCGCCGATAAACATGAGTACGACAACAAAAAGTGCAAAGGGAATGGAAAGTGTTGCCATATCAATGGAATTGAAGCCGGCAGTCCGGGCTGTTACCGACGTGAAGAGAGCGGCTAGCATATCCGAATAGAGCGAAATTCCGTTTTGCCTGCTCTCCAATAACAGGTACAGGAGCACGCCGGACACAATAAGTATCAGAGAGATATACACGGTAAGTTTTGTATGCACCCTGTAGTGAGGCTTGAATTCATGCTTCAATCTCTGGCTTGTTGTGGAAAGCAGATTGGAGATTGTAGTAAAGCCCAGACCGCCGATGATTATCAATGCGCAGAACACCAGCATTACGGGCATGCTCTCTTTATACCGGATCAGGCTGTCCGGAAACAAAGAAAACCCGGCGTTGCAGAATGCAGAGACAGAGTGGAAAAGGGAATAATAAAAGAGTGTACTTATACCATGAAAGTGCTCTTTCCAGAGAAGCATGAGAAGCAGCGTGCCGGCCAGTTCTACCGAAAAAACCATGACCATGATGTCACGCAGCGTGCTGGAAAGGAGACCGAGCTTGTCGGTCAGAAGGAAATCATGGAGCACGACACGCTCTTTGAGCGCCATACCTTTCCCGAAAAGAAGTGCCAGAAAACAGGTGAGGGTCAGGGTGCCGATGCCGCCCAGTTGAATGAGCAGCAGGATTATTATCTGTCCCAGAGGGCTGAAGAAGGTGCCGATGTCCACAACGGAAAGGCCGGTCACGCACACCGCGCTGGTTGCGGAAAACAGCGCATCAATAAAGGTAAGTCTATTCGGATATGTCACTGATTTCGGCAGCAGCAGCAGCAGTGCGCCGGCAAGAATGGTGACCAGAAACGAGAGTATTATCACCTGTCCGGGGTGAAAACGGAGTTCGCTTATTTTTTGATTATACCGGATGAGGATGGGTATGAACGAGAGAAGAATCATAACCTGAGCGATAATGACATACAGCTCGGTGATGACCCGTATATTAACACCGGAAAAGTAACGGGCTATCAGGTTGATACCGAGAATACGCACAACAATGGCAGTTTCAAGAATGATGAGAACGGATAAAACCGCCTCGTACCAGTGCGCGCGAAGATAGGTGATCCTTTTTTCCGCAAGAAGCAGTTTGAGAAAGAACTGGATTACATAATATTCAACAAACAGGAAATTGAACCGTGTAACAAGTACTTCCCACCCCTTTGTCGGGTAAAAACCGTATTGAAATATGAGGCTTATAAGAGCAATGATGCTGGAAATAAGCAGGATATAATTTAAATTGCGTATTAACGCCGCGTTTTTATGATAGGTTTGGAGCATATATATACGGAAGCTAATAGTATGTTGGATTAAAAATACATTATAGTAGTCTGAAATGTAATAAGTATGGGTAACGAAATGAAAAATCGGCGCATATCAGCCGAAAATCCTGTTTTTTTGCAGGATTGACTCCAAAACCCCGCTGTATGCCAACGAAATCTCTGTATGCGCCGAGAATCCGCACTTTTCGCACGATACTGCGCCCCTGTTCCTCACATAGCAGCCGTGGGTAATGGTTCCGTCCGGTTCCACACTGGCGATCATCCATGCATGACATTTCCACCTGTTCTCCTTGAGTGCATTGAGGCAGGCATAGGAGTTTGAAACCGGCAGGCCCTGTTTTTTAAGCAGGATAAGCGTTTCAAGAACCGTTTTCCGCTCTTCGGGATTCAGCGACATCTCCTTTTCACCCTCCTGATAGGGATAGTGAAATTGTATGGTTATACCCTTGACTCTGGTTGAGAGAAACCTGACCAGCTCCGCTGTCTCTTTGAAATTAACAGCATTGATGGTTATATGGGCGAATATCCTGGTATGAGTCGAGTTTTTGATGTTTTCCATTGCTTTGTCAAAACTGTTGCACCTCAGGCGGTTGTGCGTTTCCCGTAAACCGTCAATGCTTACCCAGACAATATCGGCGTCTGCATTGATGGGAAAGGTTCCGTTGGTTGTGATACCCACGCTGAAGAACAGCTTTTTTGCCTCGGCGACAAGGTCGGAAACCGCATAATCCCCGTCTCTCCACAGGAACGGCTCTCCGCCTTCAAAGATAATCAGCCTGACCCCTTTTCTATGCAGTTCCTGCATTGCAGAGAGTGCCTGTTGAAACGAGAGTCGAGCGCCCGTTTTTTTCCAGAACGGGCAGTGATCGCAGCGCAGGTTGCAGTCGTGGGTGAGTTTTATGCCGGCAAGAAGGGGGCGGCGGTGTCCGAGACGCGCAGCGCAATAATAGGACGCATAATAGATATTTTTCCTGATGTTATGGATAAGGTTGCTTGCAGGCATCGGTTTTTCCGGTGTACGAAAAATGGCGTGCAGCTATCCTGCCCGCCCAACCACATAATCGACAAACCTCTCCAGCGAAACATGCTCGTCGGATGACTGGAGCGATTTCAGCTCTTTTTTGCAGGCTGTGCCGTATTCATGCGCCTTTTGGAGGCTGTATTCTATACCGTGGTAATAGGTTGCCATGGCAAGAATTTTGTCAAACACCGGCTTGTCGATTTTTTGCGACCTGACGGCGGTTGTAATCCACTCTTTATCCTTTTTGTCCGCCTCGCGCATGACGTGAATGAGGGGCAGCGTGAGTTTTCCGCTGCGGATGTCGCTGCCGGGCGGTTTGCCCAGAACCTTCTCTTCGGCGACAAGGTCAAGAAGATCGTCGGTTATCTGAAAGGCCATGCCGAGGTTCTGGCCGTACCGGGCGAGGGCGTCGACTTCGCCGTTGGCGCTTTTTCCGAGCATGGCGCCGATGCGGCATGCGCAGGAGATCAGGGACGCGGTTTTATCGGAATTTATCGACAGGTACCGCTCTTCGGTGATGTCCATGTTCAAAAGCGTCTGGTGCTGGACCAGGTCGCCGCGTGCCATTTTGTTGGTCGTGGCGGCAAGGTATTTCAGCATGTCCGTTTCACCCAGGTCTGCGAGCGTACTGAACACCAGCGTATACAGGTAATCGCCCAGCACGATCGAAAGGTTGTTGCCCCAGGTTGCGTTGATGGTGGGTACGCCCCGCCTGAGTGTGTCGTTGTCAATAACGTCGTCGTGAATCAGACTTGCGGTGTGGATCATCTCGACCATTGCAGCCAGCACGACGTTTTTATCCCCCCGGTAGTCGCACATCCTGGAGGATAACAGAAGCAGCGCGGGTCGCAGCCGCTTGCCGCCGGCATTGAATATCCGGGGAACGGCGGTCGGGATAACGCCTTCGTGGGAAAGCAGAAACCTTTTAAGAAAAGCCTCTACCTCCCGCAGCTCGCTCTTTATCGGGTTATATAGGTCATTATTGAGCATTTGCGATTTTTCCTGCGACGGACGATTTGTTGTTTTTCAACGGATGCTGTTTATAGTCTGCGAACAGATTCGTACGCCAATCCTGCGTATATAATCCTAAAATCAGCAGTAAAGTCGTGCTCGTAATCGTAATCGATTGATTTGAAAAGTAGTTTAATAAATTCATAGCTTTACAGATTAAGCACCCTTCAGGTGAAAGGCTTTTATTCCTGTTGTTGTCGATTACGAGTACGATTACGAGCACGAGCACGACTCCAACTGCGGAATATAGGATAATACTGTACGTCAAAATATCCGCGCTCGTCGCGTAGGTATTTTTCCTACAGTATAAGATACTGTACGTCAAAATATCCGCGCTAATCGCGCAGATAATTTTCCTACAGTATAAGATACTGTACGTCAAAATATCCGCGCTAATCGCGCAGATAATTTTCCTACAGTATCTAAAGATAATAAAAGCCAGATTGTCCAATGGGGTGAAATGTTAGGCTCTGGCAGGTTTTGGCATGAAACGGTTGCGACAGAGGCAGCACTGCCGGGGCGGGAGATACGTGTCGATCATCATAAAACCCCGGTTTACTCCGCTTCTTCAATCCTGATAACCCCGGTCGGGCACACATGCGCGCACGCGCCGCACCCGACACACGATTCAGCAAGCTCGTCAAACGGCGTCTGAATCCTGCGCCTGCCCCCTCGTCCCGAATAGCTGATGGCGTGGCGCCGGGAAACCTCGGCGCACGCGCGTACGCACAAGCCGCATAAAATGCAGTTTTCCTTGCCGGGTTTCAAGGTGATTCTGGTTTGGGTGACGCCGTATTCGGCGGCCAGGGTTTTTATTTTTTCGGAGGCCGGGCACCGCGCGAGCATGAGCTCGAAAAGGATCGTGCGCGTTTTGCGCACCCGTTCGGTGTCCGTATTGACAATCAGCCCGTCGAATACCTTATAGAGGCAGGCCGGCTCCAGCGAGGGCCACCCCTTTTTGACCACTTCGACAAGGCAGATACGGCAGGCGCCGTAGGGTTCCAGCTCTTTGTGATAGCAGAGCGTGGGGATCTTAATACCTGCCTCGAGCGCGGCCTCAAGAACCGTTATTCCCTCTTTTACCTTTAATTCCCTGGCATTGATGGTACAGGCAACTGTTTTTTCCATACGTGTTTTTCTTGGTTATATGATATCTATTGTGTTGAATTTGCATGTCTTATAACAAATTCCGCACTTCGTGCATTTCTCCTGAATAATCCGGGCAACCTCTTTTTTCTCCCATTGTATGGCGCCCGCCGGGCAGTTTTTAAAACAGACGCCGCATTTTTTACAGGTGTCCGCGTTGACCTGGTATTGAAAGAGCGCTTTACACACGCCTGCGTCGCATTTTTTGTCGACGATGTGCCGCTCGTACTCTTTCCTGAAATAGGTGAGGGTGCTTAACACCGGGTTGGGAAGCGAGGTGCCGAGGCCGCACAGGGAGGCTTCTTTGACAGCATGCGATATCTCCTCCAGAAGGCCCAGATCTTCCATGGTCCCGCTGCCGCCGCATATCCTCTCCAGAATCACCAGCAGCGCTTCAGACCCGTCCCTGCACGAGGTGCACTTGCCGCACGATTCGTCGGTGCAGAATTCGATGAAATATTTCGCCACATTGACCATGCAGGCGTTCTCGTCCATGACGATCATGCCGCCCGATCCCATCATGGAGCCGACCTTGGTCAATTCGTCGAAATCCACGGGCATATCCAGCATGCTTTCGGGTATACAGCCGCCAGAGGGGCCGCCGGTCTGCACGGCTTTGAGCTTTTTACCCATCGGCACCCCGCCGCCGATGTCGTAGATGATTCTGCGCAGGCTGGTTCCCATCTGAACCTCGATCAATCCGGTATTCTCAATATTGCCCACCAGCGAGAACACCTTGGTGCCCTTGCTTTTCTCTGTTCCCATGCCTGCAAACCATGCTGCGCCTCTGGTGATGATCTGCGGCACGTTTGCAAAGGTTTCGACGTTATTCAGCACGGTTGGTTTTTGCCACAGCCCCTTTTCGGTTGCATGATCGTACTTTGCCGACGGTTCTCCCACCCTGCCTTCTATTGACGCGCGCAGAGCGCTCGATTCACCGCACACAAACGCACCGGCGCCCTGTTTGACAAAAATATCAAAACGAAAACCCGTGCCGAAGATATCCGCGCCAAGCAGGCCGTAGTCGCGCGCCTGATGTATAGCCACACCCAGGCGGTGCCGGGCAAGCGGGTATTCGGTTCTGATATACACATACCCCGTGTCCGAGCCGACCGCATACGCCGCTATGATCATTCCTTCGATTACCGAGTGCGGGTCTGCTTCTATGATACTCCGGTCCATGTATGCGCCCGGGTCGCCCTCGTCCGCGTTGCAGATGATATACTTCGGCGTGCCGTGCGCTTTTGCGCAGGAGTCCCATTTTCTGCCGGCGGGAAAACCCCCGCCGCCGCGGCCGCGCAAACCGGACTCTTTGATCTTTTGTATCACCCGCTCCGGTTTCATACCGGTAAGAACCTGGGCCAGGCCTTTATATCCGCCCCGCGCAATATAGTCGTCGATACGCTCCGGGTCGACGAGCCCTTTATTTTTAAGGGCAACCAGGGTCTGATTGGCGAAGAAGGGTATGTCCGCCATTTTCGCGATAGCCTTCTCTTGTGCCGAAGGCCGGTATAAAAAATTTTCAACCGGAGTGCCTTTGACGAAGTGTTCCTGCACGAGAAGGGGGATATCCGCTTCCGTTATACTGTGATAGAAAATACCGTCGGGCATCACGGTCATGACCGGCCCGACCGCGCAGAAGCCGTTGCACCCGGTCATGATAACGGATACCTTTTTGTCAAGTCCGTGCGCAGCCAGCTCCCGCAGAAGCGCCTCTTTGATTTTATTGGACTTCTGAGAGATGCAGGCGGTGCCGGCGCAGAGCATGACATGTATTGTGTCGCCCGCCGTGGTTCCGTCGCGCACCGCGACTGTCGCCTTCTCCCGGCCGATTATGCTGTCCAGATCCTCGATCCTCAGTCTGTTCATGATATTACTTTCCCCTGTATATTTCGACGATTTCGGGTATCTTTTTCATGGTCATCAGGCCGTGCACTTCCTCGTTGACGGTTATTACCGGCGCCAGTCCGCAGCACCCGATGCAGCGAACCGCGGACAGGCTGAACTGCCTCTCCGGCGTCGTTTCGCCGGTTTTGATGCCGAGCTGCTCTTCGAACGCGGCAAGGATATCGGCGGCGCCCTTGACATGGCACGCGGTCCCCGTGCACACCGCAATCGTATATTTACCCCTCGGTTTGAGGCTGAAGGCGTTATAAAAAGTGGCAATCCGGTAGATTTCCGAAAGGGGTATGGCCATGTCACGGGAGACATTTTTCAAAACGGGCGCAGGCAGATACTTGTATTTCTCGTTTATCTCCTGCAACACCGGCATTATGGCGCCCCGCTCCGCGGCGTATTTTTCGACGATGCTCTCCATGACGGTCTGTTCGCTTCGCGCAAGCTTCGGATGCTTTTTGGGCACTGGCACGATCTGCGGCCTGTCGGTTCTCAAAAACGTCCACCTGAGTCTGGTGTCGAAGGTTCCGCTCTTCGCCATTGCCTTAACGGACGTCAGCAGATCCGGAATAAACAGCCGGATATCCTCCTTGACCTTTACCTGACAGGCGAGCCGGGTACCCTGTTTCCGCTCCTCTTTGCCGATAAAAATCTCTTCAGTCGGCAGGATCTGCCCGCCTCCCGCGGAAACCTGCACCTTGCAGTACCCGCAGCTTCCCCTGCCGCCGCACGATGCGGATATCTTGACCCGGTTGGCGATCAGCGCGGAGAGAAGGGTGTCGCCGCCTTTTGCCTTGAACTGCTGTTCGCCGTGTTCGTCTTTGATCGAGACCATGCACTCGCCGTACGAGACAAGCGCTTTGTCCGCAACCGCCAGCAGGATTGTTATCACGACAAGAATCCCGCACATCACCAGAACAGGGGTAAAGACCATTTCCTTCCTCCGGTTTATTGTATAGAGACCATTCCGCCGAATCCCAGAAACGCAAGCGCGATAATACCGGTGATGATGATGATAATACCGGGGCCTTTCAATCCTTTCGGGATATCGCCGACCAGCTCGAGTTTCTCATATATCGCCGCAACCAGCACCATCGCAAGCATGAAACCAACCGAGGTGCCGAGCGAAAAAACCATCGAGGTGATGAAGTCGTACGACCGTAATATCAGAAAGAGCGATACGGCCAGCACGATGCAGTTTACCGTGATAAGCGGCAGGAATATGCCGAACGAGGATTGCAGGGCGGGAAAGAACCGCTCCATGATCATCTCCACAAGCTGCACCGATGCCGCAATCACGATAATAAACACGATAAACGCGAGAAAATCGCTGCCCGTGGGAACCAGAATCAGATGATAGATCAGCCAGTTGATTGCCGCGGTCAGCATCACGACAAAGATTACCGCAACGCCCATGCCGAAGGCGGTATTCAGTTTCCGCGACAGCGCAATATAGGGGCACATACCCAGCAGGTAAACCAGGGTGATGTTATGCGTAAGAATCGCCGCGATGAATATAGTCACCAGTTTTTCCATACCTCAGATTATATCCTTTCCATATGATCCCAAAGCCGCTATGTAGGAAGTCAATAGTTTTAACAAAAAAAGTTAAAAAATGCTTCCCTTCTTATTTTATTATCTTTTATAAGCCACAGATTCGATCACAACAATTGACCTTCAATTATTGCT
>Ga0209287_10000390_pt1 | contig 27364 bp, 24 predicted proteins | sample PPLLak3cmMay2015_2_FD_187255 | JGI IMG/M metagenome (GOLD analysis project Ga0209287, IMG submission 187255) | Freshwater sediment microbial communities from Prairie Pothole Lake near Jamestown, North Dakota, USA - PPLs Lake P8 Core (1) Depth... | ecosystem: Environmental > Aquatic > Freshwater... | reverse complement strand
GGAGAGGGCAGCGATCTTACAATCTCCAATGAGATCTGGACGCAACTTTGGAAGAATAAATATCAGGTGTTCGACACTTGGCAGCATGCGAACTCTCGCTATCAGGCATGGGACGATGATGGGTTCTGCTCTTTTAAAGTCCTGTTGCTTTCCAATGGAGCGCTTATGACGTTTATCTATGGGTGTCATAGCGCTGATTTCTGGACTGCACCAGGAACAACGCCCTTCAATATCAACATTGCAGTCTCCTACGTGTTTGGAAGATCCCTTGGTCAAGCGGCCACTGGGACTTCCTGGAGTTACGGGACTGAGTTTAAATACCTGGTTTATGAGGCGATGCGGGATCATCAGATGTATCTTGGGAACGCCTGGTTTGCGATGGAATCCTATGTTGAGACATCCTCGTTTGTAGAACAACGATATCCTGATCGTGACCCTCATACAGAATGCGCAGGAAACGTCCTAATCGGAAATCCATTTCTCTACGCGTCCACTACTTCTTAGGCGACTTGGATAAAGATGGTTTTTTCTTTTGATTATTGTCAGTTTGTACAAAAAATTTAAGGATACCTTTTAATTCTCCTCCATCACTAAGAGATATAAGGAAATCCTCATCACTACTGAAGGATTATATCTTTGGTGATTGTACTCTAAGTTCCTAGGTTAGGTAGAATATGAAAAAACTCTTTGGTATAGCAGTAGGTATTCTGTTGCTCTGCGTTAGTATTACTGGATGCGTCAACCAAGCTGAAGAAGATAAACAGAAACAAAGCGAATTACTCGCCATTGGAATCTCAGAAGGACCTCGCGGGTTCTTCCCCTGGATTGATAGTTACGATGTCTGCACTTTGAGCATCAATTTTAATATCTTTAATCCCTTAGTCGAGTTTGACAGCAGTTTTAAGCTGTTCCCCAAACTTGCTAAATCTTGGAACAATCCTGATAACTGCACCTGGCGATTCTTCCTCCGGGATGATGTGACCTTCCAGAACGGGTACCAATTCACCGCATTTGACGTCAAATATACCATTGATTCTCTCAAGGACAATTCCACCCATGTTCTGCGAGATTTACTTACGGAGATTAAAGAAGTCAACGTCGTCGATGAACATACCGTTGATTTTGTCACCTATCAACCGTTTCCCATCCTGTTGAACAAGCTGACCAACATTCCTATTATGTCCCAACGATATCAACAGGAAACAAAAGAAAAATGGCCAATAGGAACTGGGCCATATAAACTGCAGGAGAACGTGACAGACGATCATCTCACCCTGGTTCGCTATGAGGACTATGCACTGGGTGATCCTGTCATCAACACGGTGGTTTACAAAATCTACAATAATAGCATAAATCTGAAGAACGCGCTGATTGCAAAACAAATCGACATCATGGATCATGTCCCAGAAATGTATGTCCATGAGATCATGAATTGCACTTGGTTAACGGTCAAGAAAATCTCCAATCCCACCGTATGGTACCTTGGATTTGACTTCCGAGAAAACAGCAGTGGTTTCCCTGGGATGAAGAACCCGCTCACAGATGTCCGGGTAAGAAAAGCCTTGTATCATGCGATCGACGTGGGTAACATTACAAAAATCCTAGGCTTGGCCGCCGAGCCTGCTTCCCAGTTCCTTTCTCCGTTGATTTTCGGTTATAACCCGACGATCAAACGATTATCTTATGACTCGAACCTCTCACGGCAACTCCTCAGAGAAGCTGGTTATGAGCATGGTTTCAATCTGACATTAGATTGCCCCGAAGGGTACCTGCTGCAAACCAAGATAAGTGAAGAGATCGTTCGACAACTTTCTCAGGTCATCAACATCAGCCTCAATTTCATTCCAGACGAGATGGACTATTATGCGAAATTATATGATGGTAACTGCTCCTTGTATTTCCTCGGATGGATCCCCGCGACCGGTGATGGGGGGGAGATTTTTGATTATCTGCTACGATCGGAATATCACCCGCTTGGAAGAGGCTCCTATAACTTCGGACACTATTCGAATCAGACCATCGATAACATCACCTCGCAGGTCAGCTACACTATGAATCAGAATACAAGGATGAACCTCATGCGTGATGGATTCAAAACCGCAATGGATGATATCGCCTGCATCCCTCTCTACAGTAGTGTCTGCAACGTTGCCTATCCGAAATACCTCGAATGGAGCCCCCGATCTGATCTTAACACCCTTTTCGAAGAAATTACTGTTAAATAACGGAGGAGCGATATTGGGTCGTTGGTGCAGTAAGGAATGAAGAAATTCCACAGCCTAAAACTAAAAATATTTCTCCCGCTCCTCGTCATTCTGCTTGTCGTATTTCTCACCAGCTCTATCGTAATCATTAACCGGGAATCAAAATCAGCAAAAGAATCACTCATCGATACCGCTACCTCCTTTTCCAGTCTCTCTGCTGCATCGGTTATCCAGAATTTTGTTTTCTACAATGAATCAGGTTTCTACAAATTCACCGAAGTTATCGATAATGTTATGAAACTGAACGACAACCTCGTCAAGATACAGATCGTCTCGGTGAATGGAAAGATTCTCTTTGATTCCGTCGAGATTCAAAACGGGAAATACGATGAGCGATTGGAAGGAGAACGTTTTTTGGAAAACGACACCCTCATCCAACGTGCTGGCGATCCTATCCATTCCCTCTTCCTTGATGAACAGACCCGACATATCGATATCATACAACCCTATTTTGAGGACTGGGGCAGACATGATTATTCTGTCCGATACATCTTTTCACTAGCGAGTCTTGACACGATGACCAATGAGATGATTATCACCATCTCCCTATACTCCGGGATCTTCATCATCGTCTCATTTCTTTTGATTTTTTTCCTTTTAAACTACTTTATCTCCTCCCCGATAGGGGATCTCACCAAGGGTGTCCGTCGAATGGGAAAAGGGACCCTCGGATACGAGGTCACCATCAAATCAGAAGATGAGATCGGGGAACTGGCGACTGCGTTTAACTCGATGAGTAAGGATTTGAAAATCTCGCGAGATCATTTAGAGGAATACAGCAAAAACCTAGAGCACCTAGTGGCTGCCCGGACCAATGAACTAGAAGAAAAAACCAAACGTCTGGAACAAATCAACGAGGATTTGACCATCGCTCGGGAGGAGCTAAGTACCTTGAATAAGAATCTTGAGGGACGGGTTCAGGAACGGACCCAGGAGGTAGAAAAACTGCTCAAACAGAAGGACGAGTTCATCAATCAACTCGGTCATGATTTAAAAAACCCACTTGGCCCACTTATAAATCTCATTCCATTGCTTGAAGAAAAAGAAGCGGATCCGACCAAAAAGGAGATGCTGACCGTCCTTCATCGAAATGCTAATTACATGAAAAATCTGGTAGTAAAAACACTTGAGCTTGCCGTGTTGAACTCACCGAACACAAGATTCGCCATAGAGGTGCTCCGCTTATCTGAAGAGGTCAATCAGATTATCAGTAATAAAAAAATCCTGTTTGACGAAAACAATGTAAAGATTTCCAACAACATCAATACCTCCTTGTCAATTAAAGCAGACCGATTACGACTCGAGGAGCTGCTGACGAACATCTTTGAAAACTCTGTAAAATACTGCCGCGAAGACTGTAAAATAACTCTTGATGCAAAACTCACGGATGATTTTATCACGATATCTATTATAGATAATGGTATCGGTATGACCAAGGAGGAGATAAACCGTATCTTTGATGAGTTTTATAAAGCGGATTCAGCGCGACATGATATTCAGAATACCGGGTTAGGTATGTCGATTTGTAAGCGTATAGTTGAAAAGCATGGGGGAACTATCTGGGTAGAAAGCCCCGGTCCGGGGAAGGGCACAACGGTGTTCTTCACGTTTCCTGCTGCCTTCGCATCATAATAACATAATAACTGATTTTTCGTAGGGCTTAGGGTGTCAACTCCTTTTCCCCTGGAACAATAAATATTAAAGACTTCCTTGATATATCATTAGAGGCAGTAACTATCATGAAGAAAATTATGTTAGTGGATGATGAGAAGGATCAGATCTATTTCATCAAAACATCTTTTGAGAATCTCTATGGAAAAGAGTACACGATTATTCCAGCAGAAAGTGGTGAAAAATGTTTTGAATTACTGGAGACTCAAGAAATCCCACATCTCATCCTGCTCGATATCATGATGCCAAAAATGAACGGATGGGAGGTGTTTGATCGAATACGTGCAAACCCATCCTGGACAGATATTCCTATCATCTTTCTTACCGCTCGAACCGATGAATTTGCTGAGCACGCTGGGGCTCTTATCGCAGAGGATTACATTAAGAAACCAATAGAAATCAAAGAATTAAAAGCACGCATCGATAATGTACTAAAGAAAACACAGAGACAATAACATCAAAAGATTCCTTCATTGTTTTTTTTAAAAAACCATCCTTTAGTTCTGGGAAGCATTATACTTTTTCAGGCAGTATATTTGATTTGAAAACCTCGGTGACGTAGAGATAATCGTAATTCGCGATATCATCTGGGAATTTTTTCCGAAGATCTTCCATCACCCGATAAAAATGCTCAAAATTTGTCGCGTACAACGTGATTTCCAAATCATACCCGCCAATCGCTTTATGGATCTCCCAGAGAAACGGATTGTCGCTGAGATAGGTGATGATCTGATTTTTCTTGTTGTAATCACGCAGAGATAGATTCACGATAAACTCACGTAACCCCAGTTTATTGATGTCCATCGTAATTGAGTACCGTTGAATCACCCCTGATTTTATGAGTTTCGTTATCCGGGAATGGATTGTCACTGTTGATACCTTGATCTGACTTGCGATGTCAACACTGTTCATCCGCGTGTTTTTTGCCAGCAAATTTAATATCTTGTAGTCAACCGCATCAACATCAACTGTTTGTCCATTATCCCGATATTCGTAGGCACGTTCATGGCTCGTCGTCAGTTCATTGAGCAACAGGGAATGTTTGTATCCAAACGATTCGTATAGCTGGGAAAAGAATATTTCTTTGAAATAATACCGATACAGTCGTAAGGTTTCTTCGTAGAATGCATAAAAATGATTCGGGGATTTTACCAAAATGGTGATAATCAAGTCGTACCGTCCCTTGGTTGATGCAATGCTCCATGTGTTATTATGGTTGACAAAATGGGTGATGATTTCCTTTTCTTTATCAGGTGATGCATATTGTAAGACGATATAGAGTCTATAGACAGAAAACCCGAGTTTGAAGACGTCGACCATGGCATTAAAATTTTTGATAATGCCTTTCGTTTGCAATCGTTTGATGCGATATTCCACCACACTTTTTTGAAGACCGACTTTTTTTGCTACTGACGAAAGCGATTGTCTCGAGTTCAGAAAGAGATGGTATAAGATTTTATGATCCTTGGAATCTAATTCTCGCACAATAAAAATCATCGTTTATAGTGCTAATAAATTTTTCCAATCTTTCCGCCCCTAAGAGATACATCATAAAAAGCACAATTTGCACCAGTGGATTGGATTTCTAGCGATTCCTTGTTTTTTTACCTTTGGTGTTTAAAATATTTTCCATACCTTCAATTCATCAGTGGCACTTTTAGCATTTTTATAAGCGAGTACTTTAATCGTATGAGAACCGAAGGATCGTTGATTCCATACCCAGCTATACGGTGCTTCAGTATCTGTTTCTTGAAGTTCATCATCGATATAGAACTCCACGCGATCAACACAAGATCTGTTGATTTCATACACCGATGTTTGAATCTCAATTGAACCGAACAGGAGTGGAACGAAGAAGGGAAATATTTTCATGTTTGCGACGTACAGTGCTTTTTCTGGTTTAGTGATGGTTACCTGCAACAATGGTTCTTGGCTGATCAACAATGTTTGAGATTCCCCTGCAGGGAGGGATTCAAGTGTATAGGTGTCAGAGTTTTCTTTGAGCAGTTCCCCTGATTCCGTGTACCAGTACGCTGAAAATGGGAGATGCAACACGATATTCTGCACCTGATGGTCATAGACATTTGTGACTACACAGGTGATGATGTCTTTAATTGAACTGCACTCTGCACGAACGAATTGCCATGTTGCCAGTCCGACCGGTGAATACGCGGTGTTCCATCGGTCATATCGATGAAGTAGCCAATCGCCGCCTCCAAGGCCGATATCAAACGCGTACATGTTCCATGCATCTGACCCGCAGAGCAGCATTCCGTCGACTATCGAGGGGGGCGCAGTGACACTGGCACCGATTGGGTATCGCCAGAGAATCGCACCGGTGCTTTCGTTTAATGCATAAAACGCGCCATCTAACCCATCTCGTGTACCGATACAAAGAAGCCCGCCGCTTAAAGTCGGAGAGCTAATATCACAACAACCCCCCACCATTGATTCCCAGATTAAATGACCGGTACTTGCATTTAATGCATACACGTATCCGAGGGTGTCTGCGATAAAGACGCGCCCGTTGTGATATGCGTTGAACGATAAGGACCCGCCATGTAGCGGATATGTCCAGAGCAATTGTCCATTGTATTCACTGTACGCATTCATGGTGCTATCAAAATAGATTGCTAAAAAGATACGTCCCTGGCCATCCGCGGTAATCGAATTATCCCAGGGACCTGCCGATAGGGAAACATTCCATAGCTCCTGACCGGTGGTTGCATTGATTTTGTATAATTTTCCCGTATCATAATTATCCCAGAATGCGCCATAGACTGCGTTATCCTTCAACATCGGCTTATTTGGACAGACAGAGAACCCTGTCGCGTACGTCCAGTTGATGCTCCCATCGTTTTTGTTTAACGCATACATTTTCGTCTCATAAAAACCGGAACAAAAATATATTTTTGTTTCATCGTATTGAACTGACTCTGCGATACCACCATAAATCGGTGTTTTCCACAATTGTTCTCCGGTAAATCTGTTAAATGCGTACATATATTCATCCTCAGGATAATGCCCGTGGGTTGAACTGCCGATGTACACGGCATCTCCGTCAATGACCGGGCCGACATAGCCTGGTCCTGTGTCATTGCTCCAGATGATTTCTCCGTTGATTGTGTTCACTGCGAAGATTTTATCATGACCTGCTCCATGGGTGCTGCAGGAACCAATATAGGCAATACCATCGGCATAGGTCACTGCGGATTCCTCGTAGTTTGTCCCTGTCGTATTTGCTGTCCAGAGCAATTCATGACCGTAGGAGACACTCGTTGTATTAATGTCAATTGACACTTCTTTATCAAAATTTAAGACCATCAACTCTTGCGGTAACGTTGTGGGTATTTGAGACTTCGCCTGTATTGCTTCTACGCCTATTGAAGAAACTCCTAAAATTAAAATGATGAGTATACTCAATTTCCTTTTCATAGAATCTTCCTTGTATATCGTATGAAGATGTAACGAGACTGAATTTAATATATAGTAATTCTATATATTATTTACTTTTTCTTTTCTCTGGTAATCCAAAGATTATTAATATCCTTCTCTTTATAAATATAGGTAATGAGAGTATTTACCGCTGTCCTACTTGGTTTTTTCCTTCTGAGTTCCGCTTTGTACATACCTGGCATGGAACAGGAGGCGGTTAGCGACTTTTCTTTGGTATCGTATTCTCATCGATCCGTTCGAAATTCCATAGCTGATGCAGTTGTTGTTTCTGACAGCGATTCCTATCTCGGTCTTATCAGTACTAGTGTGGCTTGTTGGTATGACCGAGAAACGAATGCGACCGGGCTTCTTCCTTTATTAGTACATCAGCATGGAAAGTTTAGCGATGCACAGACACGATTCCTTGAGTCTTTTTTCAATTCAACGGAGACTAGGCTTCTCGTTCTTGGTGAACCCCTGGAGGCACCTTTTCAGTCTACAGAGATTTTAGGCTCAGCATCCTCGGTCGCTACCGCCCTAGCAACCTTCGTGTTTTCAACCGCACCTGCTGTTCTTATCGTCCCGTATGATACTGTGGATGCGTATCAGCTCAGTTTGCTTGCTGCTCCACTCGCAAGTTATCTGAACATTCCCGTACTTATCTTTGACGGCAATGAAGGTGAGATTCAAGACGTCTGCGTGCAGCTACAAACAACCCATGCGTATGTTGTTGGGGATATTAATCTAAATCTTCCGAATATTACCATCATATCTCTTCTGAATGAAACAGTCATTACTGATACGATGTTGACTGTTATCAAAGACCAATTCGGTTCCATTAATTATCTTACGATGACGAACCCTGCGGATGTTGTCTCGCCAGCGGTCATTAACACTACGACACTCTCATTCTCCGACCGTGTCATCAATAGGAAAATCATCATCCTGGGGAAAGAATTCGATATTACTGGGAATGATACTCGTTGGTATAGTTTCTTCATCCCTGATGGTCTTACGCGCATCCAGGTCTCTGCGGAAATCTTTCCAAAACACGGGTCACTTCTTGGTCGCTTTTCCCCTGTTGATCCTCTTATTTTTTTGACCCTTACCGATTCCCAAGGGCAGGTTGTTGCGTATGGGAACAGCATGGGATATGATATTGGAAAGACGTATGTCGAGACGCTCAACTGTAACGCATCTGATTTCTATAGTATCCAAATGAAGGTGTTTAATGGACTAAAAGGTGGCTTTTTTGTTCAACGAGGGGTTTCTTTGGTCAATGTTAATTATACAATTGTGGTGACGCTGTCTTCTCTGAGCTCTCCGCATCTCCCAATGATTCCAAAGCTCTCAAGTCTTAGCCCGTACCTCACTGCGGCGCATGGCGGGCTTATCATCGCGAATAGCTCCTGGGAACTTACTGATGATTCGTATGCATCTGCTGCGCAAGGAACAGGGAGTGGCCCCTGGTATACGGAATCACTCCATCCCTTTACGAACGCGAAGGTCAACAAGACAGTGCAGCAATTAAGGAAAACGTTGGAGATTCTTGGTACACATAATTTATTATCGGCGTATCTGAGCGGGCCAGCCTGGCTTGCTCTGCTTGCGGATACGACGATGATTCCGATGTACTACTATGGTCCTTCTCAAGGGGATATCCCTGACCGGGGATTGCCATCGGATAACCCGTATACGCTGAACCAGAGTCTCTCGGTTGGACGTCTTATCAGCTGGGATGTGCAGGATGTGAGTGTGTTAATCGCTCGGACGTTCTTCTATGAGACTCTCTGTGGAGAACCAGAAGCGCCAGATGATTGGCAGAACCGATTCCATTTCATGTTCGGGGAAGGATATAGTGAAACTGGGGGGATTTTCCATCAAATCCCGTATGCGAAAGAAATCAGGGAGTATGGATTTACGTCAAAAGTCTATGGGGACTTTCGCAACAGTCGGCAGATCGCAGAGCGGTTTCATATATTTTCTGGTGCGAATTATCTAGAATATCTAGGTCATGGAGATTGGTTTTGGTTTCCTGCATCACTTTATGGATTGGACAGCTATTCAAAGGCATTTGATGTCGCCCATGTGAAAAACTGGGTATATGACAAACCAAGTATCTTCCTTTCCTCCGCCTGTTTGATGGGGCGGACCGATGGTCTTCCCCCGCAGATGAACATTGGTCTTGCCATGCTTCATGCGGGTTGTAATGGTTTTATCGGGGCGACAAGAGAAACCGGCCAGGAATCTGGGCTGACAATTCTGGAAAATCATTTGATTGTGGATGACTGGAGTGTTGGCGAGGCGCTCCGCGGAGAAAAGCGTGTTGATACAGAGCTGCCGACGTTCTATGTGCGTGTGTTCTATGGTGATCCTGCGTTTAATCCCTATGAGCCGCAGCATGGGTTTAGCAATCAAGGACGACCAGCGTTTGTAGTACCGTAAGTGGTCTCTTCAAGTCAAGGGAGGAAAGGTGACGTAAAATTGAGAAAGGCATCATGCTGGTGAGGCGAAGAGGAAAAGATGGGAAAAAAAACTACGCCCCCTCATATTCTACGTCCCTAATTAACAATTGTTAATTCTTATTTATATTACTTTCGCTTTTTCGAGGCTTTTCAGTAGAAAAAACAGTAAAAAATACGAATCCAAAAAAGAAAATAGTTAGAAATAAACAGCCACATACAAAACATAGATGAGTGGTTTTTACGAAAACAAATATGAACTAAATTTTGCAATTTTTTCCATCCTGTGACAAACATTTATAACTCGCCGCTCCATCCTGAAAAGACGTGATACGCTATGGTTTCAGCACAAGATATTCTCATAAAAGAGATCATTAAAAAAGAATCAAACGACAGCTTTTCTCAAGCCATGAATCTGTTCAACAACACCGATGCCATCATCATTACCGATCATGACATATACCAAGGAATGCTCCTGAAACGATCACTCATGGAACCAACTATCACCCCACATACAAAATTACACACCATGCTGACGCATCCTCCCAAACTAACCCCCACAACCACCCTTGAGGAGATCGCCTGCGCCATGGTTGAAAACAACATCTATACCCTTCCGGTTCTCCAAAATGACACCTTGCTTGGCATCGTCACTGCAGATGACGTCATTAAAAAACTCACGGAACAAGCCATCGGCAAACAACCGGTGAAAACCATCATGTGTACAACACCTCTCTCTGTTGGTCCTGAGGATACGATTGGAAAAGTCCTGCACATTTTCCGGCAGCAACATATTCCCTATCTTCCAGTGATTGACCATTCAACCCTTGTCGGTGCCATCACCATCGGCACTCTTGTGAAAAACATCCTTCATGGACCAAGCAATGTCGAAGCACGGGATAACTTCGAATCAGAAAAAAGACAACAACTTGATTTACCAGCAAAATCGATCATGCAGGAGCAACCCTTGCTTTTATCACCTGAAACCTCTATCAGGGATGTTCATAGCAAAATGCATCAATTTGAGCTTCCTGGCGTTCTCATTGGAAAAGAGAACCATCTGCATGGCATTGTCACCCATAAAGAGCTCCTTGCCCCATATGCTGGCTTTGAAAAAGAAGAAACCATCGCTATCCAGTTCCATCACCGCAACAACAAAGTCCAGGGGTTCGAAAAAGAACAAGCCGTAGACCTTCTGCGTGCAGAGTTCCTAAAAAACTACGAGAAATATCTTGAGGTCGGTTACCTGCATGTTTCTCTTGAACAACACAAGGAAACAAAACAAGGACTCTTCCGTGTCGTCTGCGAGATGAAACTTTCTGGAAAACCTGGTGTTTTCTATGCGACCCAGGAAGGGTACGGTCCTCATCAAGCGATGAGAAACGCTTTTCTCGCCATCGAGCATCAGATTAACAAAGTAAAAAAGACTTAGATACAAACCAGTATGATTTCACATCATTCTTTTCTTTTTTTCATTTTTTTTTAATCCGGCTTCGTCTTGGTTGACCTTATTGTTGTTTCTCCACAATCCGAAATGATGTGGTGATGGGAACCGACGGTCGAAGCATCGCTGATACCGGACAATATTTCTGCTGTGATAGTTCGATAGCACGTTCGAGATGTACGGGGTTTAATCCAGCACCAAAAAAGACGAATTCCAGATGGATTTTCGTAAACACCCGCGGATGTTCATCAGTTCGTTCCGCATCAATATAGATTTCAAAATCTTGTAATGATACTTTTTTCTTTTCTAGAATTGATAGAACATCACAACCGGTACAGGACCCCAGTGCAAGCAGTATAAGTTCCATGGGGCGTGTCGCAGCATCAGAACCTGATACTTCTTTTTTTGTGTCAATGGATACCCAATGATTGCTGTCTGCTTTCCCAATAAATGAACATCCTTGTATTTGTTTTATTATTGCTTTCATAGATTTCCACGACGTAATATTGATATGATTCTTCGGTTTAAATTCTGTTTCTTTTTTCTTTTGTTGAGATGTGAGGTTGTTCGAATTCCCGTTTAAGGTTCATTCTTTCTTGGTCGGTAATTTTTTTGTGTATAAGAAACGGGAAGTATAATTACTGATGAGATGGAGGAAAGGTTGAAACGGGAAAAAATATCTCTCATCAGCAATTGTACCTCTCTATATTAACAATTGTTAATTACACTTCTTAAACTTTTCGCTCACCAAGAAAAAACCAAGGATTAACAGAAGTGACCATTGCTTTTATAGATGACTATTTATCATCAGCTTCTATTCTTTTTTGTATGTATCTATACCTTCAACTTCTCTGCATCTTTGTCATCGCCCCCAATATCGCCCTTCTTTTTTTGAATCGGAAAAGAATATCTCCGAAATCACTCAGCGTCGCGCTGCTTGTGCTGTTTGTCATTGCAGTCATTTGGGATCAACTTTCCGTACACATGGGGCTGTGGGTGTTCTCGCAAGATGAAATCGTTGGAAGCCTTTTTGGATTACCAATTGAGGAATACCTGTTTTTTCTTTTCGTCCCGCTTCTTTCCATCAACATCTATCTTTTCGTAGAAGGAATTCTTTCGAAATCAAAAAAGGTGAACATCGATGAATGAAAACGAATTGAAAAACACAAGGTATGAGAAGACCTGCCAAAAATGTAAGACGAACATTGGGGGAAAACCATACTATGTGATTCAACTAGATTGCATTTATGACGGTAATTCCCTTACGGCATGCGAACGCGTTATCGTATGCTCAGGATGTTTTCATGCCCTTAAGTCTTGGTTAAATCTTTCTTGAAAAAATTCATTCAGCATTGTATGAAAATAATTATAGGAAGTAAATTGTTGATGAGGATTTGGGAGGAAAGAATAAAAAAGATACACTCATCAACAATTACACCTCTCTGGGTTAACAATTGTTAATACCATATATAAATTTTTCGTGATAAATGTTGGCACCCTATTTTTCCGTTATAAACACCATATGCTCCTGAAATTTTTGTTTTTCAAAAACCTTATTGTTCAATCGCTATATGCCTGAGTTGAAACGAAGATTATAAAAGAATGCCACCTCATCATGTACCCAAATTTAACAGAGGACTAACCAAAAATAACCTGTGGCGAGAATAAAGCCTATGGCGAAAAAAACACAATTAAGTCTCTCAGTAAAGCTCACTTTTATTGTCGTCTCCCTAGCGGCAATAACCATCTTTTCACTCACCTATATCAATCTGAATGAACAAGCAAATTTCTTTGAAAAAAACTATGTAGACAAATCTGTAACGCTTGCAAAGTCACTCGATGCAAGCCTCCTGTTTAATTATCAAATCGGACTGAATCAAACAGAATCATTACAGCAGTACATTGAGACGATCTGTGAAAAAAACGATGAAATCATCAATCTTAGCATTAACGTACCAACGTCGCAGAATAGATTCACAACTCTTGCATCAAATCATGAGCATCTCGTAAATACATCAGCAAACCCTTACAATGCCTATGCATATGAACAAAATGTCGTCGTCTATATTCCCCTGCATACAGAATCTTCTCATCTCATCACTGTATTTATTCCTCTGAACGGTTCAGGAAGTGTCGTAGGAACCTATGAATTTGTTCTCTCTATGAACAAGGCATACGCTGCGTTTGATGCTGAAATGCGCATGCTGATTATTATCTCCATTATCAGCTTGTTCCTGCTAGCATTTTTTTCCCTCTTTTTATTACGAAGGATTATCGTAAAACCGATCATCGAATTTCGAAATGCCGTCTATCGCACTGGTGAAGGAAATCTAAACGAAAGACTCCACATCAACTCCAACGATGAATTAGGGCAATTAGCGACAGCGTTTAATCAAATGTCAATTGATCTGAAAAATTCACAGTATCAAATTGAACAGTATAACAAAATGCTTGAAGGATTACTTGATCAGAAAGACCAATTCATTAAACAACTCGGTCATGATCTAAAGAATCCATTGGTCCCTCTCGTCAATCTCCTGCCCATCATCGCTGAGAAAGAAAAAGATCCACGAGTCAAAGAACATCTGAAAATGATTGTCAGAAATGCAGAATACATGCGGGATCTTGTGATAAAAACATTGCAATTAGCACGGTTACGATCCCCAAATACCCAGTTTGAATTTGAACAACTACCCCTTCATGATATTGTTTCACAAATAATAATCAATCAAGAATATTTTATCCAGCAAAACAATATCCAAATCAAGTCAAATATCCCACCAACGATTACGGTGAAAGCTGATCGATTGCAACTCACTGAATTGTTCAATAATCTGATTACAAACGCAGTGAAATATACGCCGAAAGAACAGAAAGGAAGCGTAATTACCATAGATGCAACACAGCAGGATACAATCGTCACCATTTCGATATCCGACATGGGTATAGGTATGACCGAAGAACAGCTTTCCAAGATTTTTTCTGAGTTTTACAAAGCAGATAGTTCGCGTCCAGAATTAGATTCAAGCGGACTCGGATTATCAATCTGCCAACGTATCGTCGAAAAGCATGGGGGAACTATCTGGGTACGCAGTGAAGGACTTGGCAAAGGAACCACGTTCTTTTTCACCCTCTCAACTGGAGACAATAAGTAAATAAGAGTTGAGATGATTCTGAGATTCGACACCGATGAAAAAAGTCATGATTGTTGACGATGAACCTGGTGTCACCTATACGGTGAAGCATGGTTTAGAATCTCTTGATTCGTACTATGAGGTCATTTGTGTCAATAGCGGAGAGGATTGTATAGAATTATTGGAGAGAAATCAAATCCCAGATTTGATTTTACTTGATATCATGTTACCCGGGATGAGCGGCTGGGCAGTCTATAAAAAAATTCAAGATCATTGGTCTTGGAAAACAATTCCGATTATTTTTTTAACAAGTCGCACCGATTCTGTTGCAAAAGATGCTGGGAGCTTTTTTGGTAATGATTTTATTACTAAACCCTTTAAAATCCCTGAGCTTAAAATGCGGATTGAGCGGTTGTTACAAAAATAGGGAAATCTACGGATATCTTGTGTTATTTTCTCGCTTTGTCATTCTCTGAACATGTTTTTATATAGTGGTAATGGCAGAGTATATCATGTTATGTGTTATGATGATGCATAGAAAGGGATACATGATGGAAAAAAACACACGCGTATCATATGCTATTCCTAGGAAGTTACCACGTATCTTCGTCAGTTTCTTAGTTGTAATATCATTGATATTTATCATTGGTACACCAGTAATCGCAAACCCCCTGGAGATTGGTCTGAATCAATCGACGCAGTTAAAAACAGAGATTCCTGCCCAAGAAACCTTACCGAAAACTAATCCCGACGATGGAGAAGATTCTCCGTCAGTTCCCGACGAAACACCACCGGGGGAGATTACTGAACCAACGGTGATTGACACTGATATCGTCCCAAATGAACGTAATGATGAAATAATTACTACCTCAGAGAATACAACACAGATTTCAAAGACCGAAGAACCAGTACCTTTACTGGAGATTCAAAGTAATAATTCATTTTCTTTACTGAGTGGCGGGAAAGAATCCAATCCAACTATTCAAGAGGTTACCATCTCCATCATCCCCTCTGCAGAAACAAGGAGCACCACCGATGTAAACATCATCAATGTGGTAACATCCCAAGCATATGAAACTGTTACTGCAGAAGTTACCATTACCAATGTTAAACCGCAATATGCTCCTTTCATCAGATTGGAAGACGAACATGAGTTCGTGGATTCCTATATCACAATTCAACTTGTCGGAGACAGCATCGCTCTCTGTGAGGAACAGGTCCAATCAATGACCATGACACTTAAAATGAAAAAGAACCCAGATGGCCGCACATTATCAAGAGATGCGCACATCTACGTCCTTACGTATGAGATCCCTCCTCTCTTTTCAATGTCACAATCTCTTATTCAAGATACTGGCGCTCCATTCAACTCTGGCCGTTGGCAACCCCTAACACCCATTGAAACAACCGAAGACGAAGAATATGTATATTATCATGTAGAAACATCAAGTTACTCTGCAACGTTCGCGATTGTCGGGACTGAACTTGTCGAAATGCAGTCTTACCAAACTGGGATTCCTCAAATACCTTGGGCTGCCATCATCCTTACAATCATTATTGCCACTGCCCTCTTGGTCTTTGTCATGTTTAAAACGGGTTTCATTTACCAGGTTGAGGACTCAGGATTCGATACAAACAAGGAAAAATTTTTAAAAGAAACAAACCAAAAATGGTCCTATAAAATTAAACTTTCTCCGATTCCCCCGGAACTCCAGTTAAGTCGATCACCCACCTTATATTTTTCAACTGCCCCTTATTCACCTCAAATCATGACCGCTTCAACACAACTCCAGGGACCATCCGGGGAACAAGAAGAAGACCCGATGTATCTATAATTATTTTTTTTTATAGCTCTGCTGATAACATCTGTAAATAATCTCAAGAGTAACCCTCGTATTGGTTTTATTGATGTGTCAGCAGATGCCTGGGCAATCGAGGTCTCCACAGACAAAGACCGAGGGAAAATCAATGGCTCGATGTTCGCTGGACAATACGGAGCCGGGGCGATAGGGGCCGCGCTGTTACCTTTCATCGGCACACGGTATGGATATCAGTCCGTCTATCTTGTCAAGGCGCTCATCATCCTTGTTATCCTCCTCATTCGCTTCATAACCAAGGAGATTATCAAAGGAAAAGCAAAAGAAAAAATCGTTTCCCTTGTCATAAAAGAATTCAAAACAAGAACCGTTCTGCTAGTTACACTGTTCTCCCCTCTTGTATTCATCAACGAAGGGATCAAGTCTTTTATCATCCCTATCTACATGAGAGATGGTCTTGGTCTCAGCGATATTCAGGTAGGTTTCGTCGCCATGATCCTTCCGTTTTCCTAGCGTTTGGTTCATTATTCGGTGGCATCATTACAGACAAAATCGGCAGGAAATCAGCATTGAATCTCTTCATTGGTTGCAACATCCTCTGTACCGCCTGCCTTATCTTTGCTGACTCCTGGTGGAAGCTGTCGATACTCTATGCGATGATTGGGTTTCTGATTGGAGGTCATTCAACGGTCTCCTGTGCCTTGTTCATGGATATAACCAATCCACGGATTGGTGCGACACAATACGGGGGGATATTTATCGGTATAGCCAATGTTGGTTTGAACGGGGCAGAGATGATTACTGGCACCCTTACAATCAGCCTTGGATTTGCTCGAACGTTTCTCGACGCAGCCTGGGCATTTGGTCCAGCGTTACTCGTCTTATATTTCATCCAAACACCAAAAGAAAGAAAGGGACACTAACGAGATGTTCCCCCCGTGATAATCGACTACTCGATGTATGCTTGGAATGCGAAGAAATCAAGCGTGTTCCAGTCATCATGGTCCCGTTTTCCCCGAGACCCATCCGAATAATCCACTAAGGCGTAGGTATATCCGTAATTCATACAGCTTTTATACGGCCGCCATTTCCACCAGCCGATCTCCCAGGGATAATTACTTTTATCATCATGACCACCAGGGATCCGAATATCAAGCGTATGGCCTAGCTCATGCATATACACGCTTGCGTAGGCAGTCGGTTTTCCACTGATGATCGCATGCTTGTTCACGCGTTTACTGGAGATCTGGTATGCACCCCAATAGTTATCATCTGTTCCAAAGACATATCCCGCATAGGTTGCATCATATACGAGCAATCCATAGTGGAACACCCCCTGTCTCCAGTTGTTTTTACTGCCATGAAGGAAATAGTCTTGGTACAATATCACGAGGTCTTCACGAGGTGTCTCGATGTCGAACGGGATCCACTCTCCCCCGCCCATAGGCCCGTCATCCAAATGAAGACAGATGTTATATTTATCAAAAGCATCTCGGAGTAAGTCCTTCCCTGCCTCTGGGAAGATGCTAGCTGCTTCTCCATTTGGTCCTGCCTCCATCTGGTCAAGCTCAACAAAAATATCTTTTCGATAGGGATCTGATCCCCATTGCGATGTCAGGTATTCCTCATAGTTATTCAGGGCGTCAGAGTCAGGATCCAATGTCGCATGGTCATCATATACGAAAGGATCATAATAGGTTACTAACACCCAACTATCCGAATACCAATCATAGTCCATGAATGTTCCCCATTTGAACTCCCATTCGATAGGGACTCCATCGCCATCATCATCTCTTCCAAGGTCGTTTACTTCAGGATCTGTATGATAGAGATTAACCTCAGTCCAATACGGGATTGAATCTCCATCGTAATCGGTTTGGGTGATATCGAAATACATCAGACAATCCCGTTCGTTCTCGTAGATGCTATTGTCATCGCAACCGTTTAATCTCCCATATCCACTCGCATCTCCCCATGTGACATACGGGTAGATGTAATCATCACCTGACCAGTGTGCTGATTTTAGGTCATAGATGAGGTTGACAGCGTAGGTATTTAGGAGAAAGCCATCGTCATCATTCAAATCACAAATTTTTGGTAAGCCTAGGTTTATGTCCCAGAGCTGTATTTTAATAGATACGTTTTCTTCTTCATCTGGTACATTGAGGGTTGCGGACCAGGGTTCATTGATGTAGTTTTTATTCAGCCATATCTTGCTTCTAAATTTTTCATCGTTGATAGTGACCACCACAAAAAAATCTGATTGACCAAGATCATCAATTTTCTTTAAGGCGCGTATCTCCTTAATTGTGACGGTGACTTCGAGATCCACCAAAGGGTCAAGGTCTCCTTCGCTTGATGATTGTTGTTGCGATTGAGAGGATGCGTTCATGTTGAGATTCTGCTGAGATGTTTTGACTGCAGAGACGTTCAACGAGGCAAGAAAAATTCCGATTAAGATAATGCATACAATTCTTTTGTTTATCTTCATACAATGATCCCCTTAACTATTATGTCTTTATTATTTTAATATTTTATACCTATTTAAATACTGTGTCGCCCCTATATAAAATTAACACTTGTTAATTTTCCACATCCGATAATACCTTCTAACCACACTAATCTAAATGGAAGACCTGAAAAACATTTAAAACAGGAATTGATGTCATCTTACCACCGAGGCGAAAAGATGAAGACATTGGCTATCTCTAAGCCAGTGGTCATATTCTCAAGCCCGTGGTAAAGTTGCATGGGCCAGTGGTCTAGTGGTTATGACGTCGCGCTTACAACGCGGAGATCGCCTGTTCAATTCCGGCCTGGCCCACTCTCTTCTCCTCAACGAATAACACCTGAGGTTATCGAGGAATTTTTAAATATTGTAGAATTAAGTGGAGTAACATCAAAGCATAAAAAAGAGGTGGAGAGAGCACTAAATAATTATGCAAAGTATATACTTTTCACAATCGATAAACAAAAGAGTCTGTCATATTTTAAAAGTCTCCTGGAAAAATATTCCATTAAGTACTATAAGAAGCAAATGCACTCAATTAGGAAATTCCTCATTCATTTAGGTGTTGATTGGGCACAGGACATTGAATTACCCTCTGACCCTATTTATTATCCTAAACGAATCAATCAACAAATGATACAGCAGACGTTATCTTATTTTGAGGGGCATCAATATTTCAAACAGATTAGAGCAATCATTCTTCTTGGAGCATCATCTGGGATGAGAGCTGAGGAGATGTATCAGTTGAATCCTGAGGACATTGATGTCGAAAATAGGATGGTTCATATCAATCATAATCCAACGAATGGCCAAACAACCAAAACCTTTCAAAGCAGGATATCATTTTTTACAAAAGAAGCAGAAGAGGCATACAATGATTACCTATCTTTTTTTCATAATGGATGTGGATTAGACAGGTTATTTTCTCAAACTCATATGATACATCTTTTCAGGAATGCACCAATCAAGGTGAAGGATTTACGTAAGTTTTTCTCTCAAAATTGGGATAGGTTAGCTGGACCTACTGGCGTTAAACGATTACTCATGGGGCATTCCTTGAAATCCGATATTGACCTCCAACATTATAATAGCCAGTCCGAAGAGGACCTGAAGAAGATATACGATAGGGTGATGAACGATACTCCTATAATATGAGCGTGTTAACCCTTCTTCAGTAAAAAATCCAATCGGAACCACAGCGTAAACTTACGAACAACATTGACCTAATACTAGACTCCATCCGTGACAATTTACACGTTATCGTCCATTTTCAATGGGTTCCTTTGGATTTATTGAGGATAACGAATAGTACGAATTTAATACGCTGTTTTTCAATATTTGCTGTGGAAAATAGGAGTCAAATTATTATATAGTATTGGTGCTACATAACCATGAACGGGAACAAATCAAGTTCGAAAATCGATTTTATAGAAGAACTAAAGCAAGACATCATAAAAGCACATCCAGACATAAACGAGCTGTGGGCAGAAATCTGCGCATTAATACCTCTTGCTACCGTAATACCAGAAGCATTAATCCATGACAAAGAAGGACCATTGCATCTGAACATATATGCCCTGGGTGTCGGACCTGCGGGGATTAAAAAATCACTTCCACTGTTTCAATGGACATTTCAATTGATTCTAAGGACTGGGAAACTGGTTGGGAAGGATTTTCTTCTACCGAACCGAAGTAGCGTCCCCGGGTTCATTGATTTTGTTTCTAAGCAGGATGAACATGGTAATTATATTAGGAACCAAGGAGCAATTCTTCGTGATGAATTTACCGGCTGGTTCCGGGAAATGAGAGATGCTCATTGGCAGAACGATGCACTAGAGTTTATTTCTGAGATGTATGACGGCACTGCGCAGAAACGAATGACATTGAGCCATGGCTTAAAAAATCCTCCAATGATGTATGTGAATATTCTATCAGCAACGACATTCGATTTTACAAACGTGATGGATGACAGATTTTATAAACAAGGGACTGGGAATCGAATCCTCTATGTCTTTTTCGACCCGGAAAAATATATTGTGTCAAAAATAGACCCTGTTGATTACTTCAGAGAGGAAAATCGGGGTGACTACGAAAGCCTGATGGAGAAATATTCAAAAACTCTCGAAAAGACGTATAGACGAAACATTCGGTCGATTGGGATGGACCCTGATGCTGCAGCACTGTGGGCTGAGTTTAAACATAAATGTGATTTGGAATGGCATACCAAGCTACGTGCGGAACCAAATGGATGGAGTTTTCATCCCATACGAAGGTATCCTGAGTACGCACTCAAATTATCAGGGATATATTCGGTGAGTGAATTTATCGAATCACAGGTCCCTGAAATTGTCGTTACTGAGAAAGCCATGCGACGAGCAATATCACTAGTCGAAAAGTGCGGGGAATCATTCAGAAACATCGTTAAAATGAAGACGACATACAAACCCCAGAAGAAGGTCGAATCTATTTTTGAACAGGCAAAAACCGAGCTTATGAAATTAGCGTCAGCACCTGATGGGATGATGAATCTCCGAGATTGGTATGCATCGATGGACACCACTAAGAACCGGAATGAGAAGCTTGAGTTGAAGGAGTTTAGTAAATTAAAAGGTTGGGTACAAGAATTCGAATACAGTGAATTGAGTTCAGAACAGCGTGAAAAATACGGGATTACGAATGCTCAAGCAAAAGCTGTCCGATATCTTAAGGGGTTGCAATGATTCGTCGTATTTGCGATATAGCATTGGATACTACTGATATTCCAGAGAAAAAATTACGAGATTTCGTAGTATCTTCTACCCCTATTATAGATACTACAAATATTAAACTGAGGTATCGGGAAAGGGGGTACAGATACGACAATATTATGATTCTCCTATTGGAGAATTATGTAGTATTACTATTCGATACTATGAGACTATGAAAATGAAAAAGAAATACGAAATCCCGTCTGTTATTCTCGGTATCATCCGCCACAGGATTCGCTTGGTAGTGGGTCGAGGCGATTATAATTAAAATAAATAAATTTTTTTTCATTTAGAGTGAGATAGTATCGTAATATATATTGAAACAAATTTTTTAGAGTTTTAATATCATCCATAAATACTATCTTTTTTACTGTGTTAAATAAACCCAAACAGTTGTCAAAGAACCGTTCCAGGGGTTCAAATCCCTTCCCCTGCACTTTTTCCTTCTTTTCTCAGGAGAAACTTGCCATATGACGAAAAAATGTTTTGAACCCGTAAATGCCGGTACATTAGAAGGAAGATTTTAAATACAGAACGGTTCTTTATTTTCAGATAAGGGTAGGAAACCGATGAAGAAACACATCATCCCGCTAATGGTTCTATTCCTGTTATTGTCGACTTCTTTCGTGGGAGTTTCGAATCAGAACGACCGAGAAAAACCACAATCTATGGATGATACACCTGGGATTCAATGGGTGAAACACTTTGGGGAACCGGACAGTACGGATGAGGCTCTGAAAGTACGACAGACCTCAGATGGAGGATATATTCTGGTGGGGAAGACACAATCATATACATCAGACGGTGAACTTGATGCTTGGTTAATAAAGACCGATAAGAACGGTGTTGAAGAATGGAATCACACCTACGGGGAGGTGGGATTTACAAATTGGACTTATGGTCTTTCAGTTCAACAAACACAGGATGGCGGGTATATTCTCGTCGGACTGAGAAACATATTCGATGAGGATGCTCATGCTTGGGTTGTGAAAACAACAGCGGATGGGACAGAAGAATGGAATAAAATGTACAATAGCTCTTTTCGAGGTGAATGCATACGGCAGACTTCGGATGGGGGGTACATCATCTCAGGTGAATCACACCTGATGGATGCCTGGTTATGTCGCATCGATAGAAATGGGAATGTGCTTTGGGAGCAGACGTTTTATGAGGCGGAAGGTTCATCTGGTTACTCTGTTCAGCAGACATTCGATGGAGGTTTTATTGTTGCTGGACGGTTGTATTATCAACAGAGTGAGACCGAATCAGCTTTCTTGATAAAAACCGATGCAGATGGCAATGAACAATGGAATAAAACCTATAGCGAGTTAGCATCATTCAGTGGGTTTTTATCTGTTCAAGTAATTCCAGATGGATTCATCATAGCAGGGTTCATTGATCAACCTGAACCCCGTGGTCAAGCGTGGCTTGTACACACGGATGAATTGGGAAATATCGTATGGAGCAAATCATATTCATTAGGGTTCGATGCAAGTCTTATCTCTTATGAGATAGCATGTACAACTGATGGTGGTTTCATTCTTACGGGAACTGCGAGTGCTCCTGTTTCTTTTGGGTGGATTCTGAAAACCGATGCCGAAGGGAATATAGAATGGTCGCTTTCTCTCGCTGAGGAATATCCTCAAGAGTTTACTTCTGTCCAAGAAACTTCTGATGGTTCGTTTATTGTCGCGGGTGAAAGCTATGAGGATGGTCGTGGCAATGCAGTGTTACTCAAAATCGGACATGTTCCTCGAGTGACTATTACCAAACCAATAAATGCACTATATCTTTTTAACTTAGAGAGACGTGGACTTCGTTTTCCATTCATCATCGGACCTATCACTATTGAAGCAGATGCGTATGATACGGAATATAGTATTGAACGAGTTGAATTCATAGTCGATGGTGTTCTCAAATATACAGATACCACCGCACCGTATAGTTGGCAGTGGACGACCCTCTCATTCTTCCCACACACGCTTATGGTGATAGCATACAATACAGTAGATAATTGTTCCAGTAGGACAATCAATGTATTCAAAATATTCTGATTCCTTTATAGTCAATAAATAACCTTATTATAGGGGGAGTATGTTATAAATCTATGAAAAGGGGGATTGAAGTGAATAGAATCATTGTTCCATTGATCGTTTTCATCTTATTGGCTTGTCTGGTACCAGTTCAGGCAACCAATCTTGTGGATACAACTTCCAATGAACTTGAACAGTATATGTCCACTGAGGAGATGTTTTGCCTTCGGAAAGCGTATCCTTATGAATACAAAGCAGTGCATTATCAAGAATGTTTTTCTATGAAGCAGACGAACCCTGATAAACAGGTATTATCCTCATCATCCTCAGTTACGTCATCCATTGGTTTGAGTGGGCCGATGAATTCATCCTGGCCGATGAAGAGCTATAATGCCCAACGAATCGGTAGAACACCATATAGTACCGCTAATAATCCAGGTCTTGAGAAATGGCGTTTTAAAACCTTTGCGGCAGGTGCGATTGATTCTGGCGCAGCAATTGACTACGATGGCATCATCTATTTCGGAAGTTATAATTTTCGAGTTAACGCATTATATCCGAATGGTACATTAAAATGGGAATACAAGACATCTCAACCTGTCTTTTCAACACCAGCAATTGCTTCAGATGGTACCATCTACATCACATCCTGTGACTATTATCTTTATGCCTTACGTCAAAATGGTAACTTGAAATGGAAATTCAACACGGGTCAGATTACTTCATCATCGCCGGTCATAGCATATGATGATACTATCTACATCGGGAATTCACAAGGTAGGTTTTTTGCTATCAATCCTAATGGAACAGAACTTTGGCATTATGATTTCCCGAATGATATTTATGGCGACCCTGCATTAGGATTAGATGGAACAATTTACATTGGAAACTGGGACAATCAATTCTATGCCCTCAACCCTAATGGAACGTTAAAATGGAGTTTTCCCACTGGGAACCATGTTAAAGGAATCCCGTCCATCGCACCCGATGGTACCATCTACTTTGGCTCCTGGGATGGCTACCTTTATGCACTTTATCCGAATGGGACGATGCGCTGGCGTTGTGGAGTCGGTTCTGGGTCGGAAACCACCCCTGCAATAGCAGAAGATGGGACAATCTATGTCGGTGGTGACGACCTGTATGCAGTGTATCCGAATGGGACGATGCGTTGGATATTTAATCTTGGAGCGGACCGATATATCTTCAAATCCTGTCCCGCAATTGCTGCGGAAGGTACTATCTATGTTGGTGTCGATGTCGGTGATGCTTCTGCTGGTGAAATCCTTGCAGTGAATCCTAATGGTACAGAACGTTGGCGAAAACTCATTTCTGATGCATGGGTGGATTCCTCTCCTGCGATTGCTGTGGACGGCACTGTCTATATCGGTTCAACAGGAGGTCCTGGTGGTTATCTCCATGCATTCGGTTCAATCGACTCCAATGCACCTCCAAACGGTCCAAGCATAGAGGGACCGACCAGTGGAAAAGCAGGTACAATTTATGGGTATCATTTTTCTGGTGTAGACCCGGATAATAACCCTGTTAGATTTTTCATCGACTGGGGTGATGGAACGACATATGAGACACGATGGTGCGCTTCAGGTGAATCAACGGGGTGGGGTCATAGTTGGACAGAACAAGGCACATATACCATTAAAGCAAAAACACAAGATGTGCTTGGCTTAGAAAGCAATTGGACGACCCTGGATGTTACCATGCCGTACTCATATAAACCACAGTTCCCGTTCATTAGTTGGCTGCTGGAACGGTTCCCTAATGCGTTCCCGATACTCCGATATCTGCTTGGAAGTTATGATTGAGGATATAACCTATTTATAGGAGAACATTGTTATAAAATATGAAGGGAGAAAGAAATGAATAAGAAACCTCTGATTGGAGTAAGTATCTGTGCTGTGGTTCTTCTTGTAATGGGTTCATTGAGTAATGTGGTGGGATATCAGTCTGTGAAATCAAGGGGAATGCCTGAATCTTTACCCAAGATGCAAATGGGACCAGGATATGTTAATTGGACTGTGAATGGAACAATGGGGGAGAATGGTTGGTATATCAGTCCTATTACTCTGACGTGTACCTATGACCATGATGTGTGGGCACATATTTATTATGATATTGGCAATGGTACTACAGAATACACTGGACCCTTTACTATCACTGCTCAGGGACACGTAATTCTTACGTATTATGCGGTTGATTATCAGGGTGAGATTGAAGACGTTAGTATTTTACCATTTAGAATCGATTATACACCTCCGTATATTGACCTGAGTGTAGAAAATATTGGAATCATGAAATGGCTCTTTTCTGCTATAGCTGAAGATGAACACAGTGGTCTTACAAATGTTGAATTCTATCTTGATGGGCAATTCCTTGGCGGCACTGCAGAACCATATGAATATGTTTGGACCGGAAGTGGTAATCATACTGTATGTGCGATTGCTTATGATGCTGCTGGCAATAATGCGAGTAGTACAATGAACACCTCCTGTAGCCTATGTCATTCTCAAAGCAACCTTCTTCATCAACAAATCATTAGAGTATTTCATAATCTCATCCTGTATGAACAAATCTTAGTTAGACAATTACGATATTGAAGGGAGTATCAATGATAAGGAAATGTTTGGCGGTTGGAATCATTCTACTCTTTGTTGGTGTGACCATAGCACCAAGCATCAACTTCAACACAGTGAAAGCATCCTATGATGATGACCTTGTTGAAGTCACCACACAAGCTTGTGGAATCCAGGGATATGGGAACACCACTGTCAAACTCACAAAGGAACAATACCAGAACCTGGAGCAGTATCTGATGAAGTTCAGGGCCAGGTTGAATCAGACATCAACAAGAGACGAAGCAGTCCCTATCTTCAAGGATGCTGTGGTGGAGTTGGATAACTATGGGTTGTTACCAAAGGGGATGAGTGTTGAACAAATACAACGTTTGATAATAAGAAATGTCGTTCAAAAACAAAAAATCTCTCGAATTCTCGATACTTCGGTTAGAGACAATAATATTTTTTGTTTCATTGCTGGGAGTTCTTCTGGAAATGTTAAGGAAACAGTATTTCAACCTCTGAGAAACAAAATTATATATAATATGTTTCCATGGATTTTTGACCCTTCACTTGAAATTCTTTTTAATGTATATACATTGGGTTTAATTTCCCTGAATTTTAATCCAATAAAAATAGGGTGTTTAATATATTATGGTTATCATTTTATTGACCATATGACGGGGATAGATGAAACTTATTATAGTGAAGGAAATGTATGGACTATGGGTTTATTTGGACAAAAATCATGGGATGGTTCAATGATTGGTTCTCTTGGTTTGAAAGTCCCATTTCACCTTGGAATTGGGCCTACTTCATCAGCTTTTTATTGTGGTGCTATTGGTTTCACTGGAATATCATTATTACTTCATAACCAGGAACGTTTTTATCTTGGCTTTGCTTTATCTGTAGATATTAATAGCAATTGAATAAATTCTGAAATTGTCTGAAATGATGTCTGAGACAGAATCTACTAGTTCTTTTATTTTCGAAACTCATAACAATCAGAATACGTATTCTATACGTATGACGAAACAGAAATTGACCCTTGCAATTAACCAGGATTTGCTCAAAAAAGTAAAGGATTCTAAAATTAATATAAGCTCCTTTTTAGAGATTAGACTTCAAGAACATATGGCGCTGGTAGAAGGAGTCTCCGTTAGAAACGGAGACGAGTGCGGGCGCCGGGATTTGAACCCGAGTTTTAAGCTTGGCAAGCTTAAGTGATACCAGACTACACTACACCCGCGTATCCTGATGGTCGAGACAGAGAAGCAA
>Ga0209287_10000389_pt1 | contig 27395 bp, 26 predicted proteins | sample PPLLak3cmMay2015_2_FD_187255 | JGI IMG/M metagenome (GOLD analysis project Ga0209287, IMG submission 187255) | Freshwater sediment microbial communities from Prairie Pothole Lake near Jamestown, North Dakota, USA - PPLs Lake P8 Core (1) Depth... | ecosystem: Environmental > Aquatic > Freshwater... | reverse complement strand
TGATAGTGCTAATGAGACATTATATTGGTTTGTACACGATCCTACCTTTACTGTTGGTGCTACAGGAAAACTTGACCTTATTGTTTCTTATAATACCTCAACAGGTATATTACAATACCACATAATAAGTATTGATTCAGGAGATGGTGTTTCTACTACTCTTAATTTCAATCCTTCTTATTTGATAACAGGAGTAAATATTGTTCAAGATTTATTGTTTTTTACTGATGATTATAATCAGCCAAGATTTATAAATATAAGAAAAAGCTATGTAAATCCTATCGGAAACATAGACCAATTTAGTGCTGAGTCAATTCTTGTTATTAAGAAGCCACCAACTGAGTCTCCTAATATTCAATTAGTTACAACGAGTGGTCAAGAAAACTATTTACAAGATAGATTTATTTCTTTTGCATATAGATACGAATACGAGAACGGAGAATATTCTGCTACTTCTCAATGGTCAGATATTGCATTTATTCCAAATCCTTTTGAGTTTAGCATAAACAGTATGTTAAATGAAGGTATGACTAATTTTGCTAATACGGCTATTATAAATTATAATTCAGGAGGACCTCTTGTTGTTGGTATTGACTTGCTTTTTAAGCAATCAAACAACAATGTTATAAAGGTAATTCAAAAAATAAATAAAGCTGAAGCAGGTTTTGGAGATTATCAAAATCAACAATTTACATTCAACAATAGCAAAATATTTACTACATTAAGCGAGGCTGAAATATTGAGACTTTATGATAATGTACCATTAAGTGCTAAAGCTCAAACCATTATGGGTAATAGACTTCTGTATGGTAATTATGTTGAGGGATATGATTTAATAGATATCAATGGGAATCCAACTAAATTAGAATACATAGCGAATTTTGTAACTAAACAAATAGGTAATACAAATGTGCCTGATTCTATTGCGTCAAGTAATTATCAAATAAACGGATTATTATCTATTCCTAATTCAGCAGTATATATAGATTTAACAGGAGTTGAACTTGTTTCAGGTTCTTTTATTAGTTTAACAATAACGTTTTCTCACGCTTCTTTTTCAGGAAACACTCCTTATCCTGCTGAAACTACAGACAATACAGAGGTTACTTTTGATTTCTTCTTAAATACCAATTATTCGTCAGTATATCAAATGGCAACAAGTACTGAGTTTCAAGAAGCTATTGGTACAGCGGCAAACATATTTCCTGTTTACGATTCGACTCCTGGAGCTCAAACATCTTGTGATGGTACTACATTTACAGATTCTATAAATTGTATATTACCAAATAATTTAGATGCTTTGCAAAAAGTAGCTAGTGGTATAACAGCAATAAATCAGCCAATAAAAATAATAACAACTCCTGCTAGTCAACAAATAGGCTTTCAGTTGATTGCTATGAAATACGTAAATAACCCTACTACTCCTACTCAAACTGTTTATGAGTATTATGGTATAACATTTGCAAGTGCTTTTTTTCAAGAGATTGGAAACCCAAGAAGTTTACATAGCAACAGAGGTTATGAAATCGGTATGGTCTATATGGACGAGTTCAATAGAGCCACAACTGCTTTAGTAAGTGATAATAACGCTGTGTATGTACCTTGTGGATTTTCTGCAAATCAGAACTCAATACAGGTAGTTATTCCTCCTACACAAATAGCTCCTGCTTGGGCAAAAAGATATAAGTTTGTAATAAAACCTGATGAAGAAAATTATGAGACTATATACTCTAATTTATTTTTTACAGATCCAAATACAAATTCAGTTTGGTTTTATTTAGAAGGAGAAAATGCTGCAAAAGTTCAAGTAGGAGATAGATATATAGTTAAGTCTGATACAGATGGCCCTAAAACAAATTGTGCTTATGCGACTGTTTTAGAAAAAGAAGCTCAGCAGTCTGGATTTATAACTCCTGTTGGTGGTGTTGTAGTTCCGGCAGGTGTATATATGAAAATAAATCCAAATACTTTTTCTGCCGTACTTGACCCTAATGCCGTAATAGATTTAGGTTCAGGAATAGCTAGAGCTCCAAGAGGGGGAAATTATGCTTTTTTAAGATATGGCGTAAATCTTCCTGATCCTGCAAATCCAGGAATGTATGTTGATTTTACCATTCCGGCAGGAAGTATTATAAACCTTTCTATGGTTTGGAATAGAATAGGAACAAATGATTCTTGTGAGCCTTTGGGATATGTTTTTAATAGAAGAATAACATCATCTGCCTCTTATGATAATTTTGAAGATTGGTTTAACGGAGATAATGTACCTGCTATTTTAAATACAGGTTATTCTATAGGTGGTACTTCTGTGCAATATATTCCTACTAACGGATTTTTAAATACATCAAATATGTTTGTGGTTTATCTTCAGTTTTATAGAAATCCAACTACAAACCAATTAACACTTCAAGGGTCAACAGGTAAAAGCTGTACAGGTATTAACAAGCCTAATTCAAGAGAATATACAGTAGAGTTTAATATTGATGTATTTAGAGCTATTGACCTTCTTGTTTTTGAGACAGAGCCTTCAGATGCGTTGCCTGATGTGTTTTTTGAAAACAATTTATCATTTGGAATAGATGCTGATGGTAATCACTTAGGAAACGTTCAAGACCAGGATATTGCAACAAATACACCTGGAATTGTAGATACAGGTTTTTTTAATTGTTTTTCTTTTGGAAATGGTGCTGAGAGCTACAAAATTAGAGACTCTATTATTGGAAGAACTTTTAATTTAGGAGAAAGAGTTACCTCTGTATCTGAGCAAAATTACAAAAGAGTAGATAGGTTTTCAGATATTACTTATAGTGGTAACTACAACTTAGAAACAAATGTAAATAGGCTTAATGAATTTAATAAGGGATTATCTAATTATAAGAACTGTGAGTTTTCATTTGGTCCTATTCAGATATTGGACGGAAGAGAAACAGATGTATTGACTTTGCAAGAAGATAAGATATCTTACGTTTTAGCCGGTAAAAACTTATTGTCTGATGCTAGTGCCGGAAATATAGTTACAGCCACTCCTGAGGTATTAGGAACGCAAATAGCTCGTGTAGAGAAGTATGGTATTAGTTTCAATCCTGAGAGTTATGTTCAATGGGGGTACGATAGGTATTTTACAGATGCTAAACGCGGAGCTGTACTTCAATTAAGAGGAGACTCTGCTCAAGGAGACCAATTAGTTGTAATATCTGAACAAAGTATGAGAACTTGGTTTAGAGATATGTTTAATGAATCTTTGAATACTCAAAAATTAGGTGGTTTTGACCCTTATATGAATGAGTATGTTTTAAGTTCTAATACTATCTCTCTTCCTATAAACGATCAATGTATTAGTTGTGGTGTAAGTCAAACACTTACATTATCTACTAATAATGAGTTAGGAGAAAATTTCTCTTACTGCGTAGATTTGGGTCCATTAGTAGGTTTTGCAGATGTGAGTTGGATATTTACTGATATTGACCCAGGTGCTACTTTAAACGTAACTGCAATATACAATGGAGTAACTGTTTCTTCGGGAGAAGTTACTGCTGATGGAAGTATAACTTTTAATAAAAATAATATATCTGTAGAAACTGCTCAGATAATTTTAACATATACAGGTAATATGGTAGTTTCTGTATTGGCAGATTGTTGTCAAGCAGAGACCATTAATATAGTTGAAGTTGTTGTTACAAATAACTCTGAGGCAGGAAAAACAATTCATACTCAGTACAGATATCAAGAAGGTAGTTTTACAGGTCCTCTTTTATCAAATTTAGTTATTTTTGGTTCGGGCTCTGCGACTCCTCTTGTTTCAAGATATAATATATCTTCAGGTTTTGCGGGGTCAGGTGGATTCCCTCCTGAATCAAGCACTATGAGATTATCAACAAATAAAATATCTCCTGATGATTATGACTTTGATATAGCTCAAGACAAGTTTAAGTATTTGAGAAGCTCTACATTGTATGGAAACAATGATATTGATATTCAGGCTTTATTGGCGGCATCAACTACAGCTACTCCAAACGCAGGAAGTACACCATTATTCTATGCAGACTTTATTGTTCCTGCAAATGTAAACGGACAGTACTTATATTTGATTTGGGATTTAAGAGATGCTATACTTGCTGAGTTATGTTTTGCAGCTACAGCAATAGATGCTTGTTGTGATTGTACTCCGGGCAACTATTACTTAAATGCTTCTTTTGAAAATTCAACGTCAATATTTACAGATTCAAATATGACTACATTTGCACCAAATGGATTCTATTCTTTTGGTGGGATTGTTCGTGAATTAGTAGATGGTGTTTTATTACCTGCTCAGACTTGTAATCCTTGTGCAGTTGAAGTATCTTTGTGCTTTGGTACAAGTGCACTTGATGTTTGCTGTGAGTGCGATGAAGATTGCGATTCTCCGTACAATATGTACGAAGTAAATAATTCAAAAAATGCTGTAGATGGGTTAATTGGACTATACAACGAATTTGGAATATATGAAGAAGTTGTTATTCAAGCAGGTGCTATAACTAATGTGTGCAGCATAGGATTACCTGTTTCATTAAACCCTTCAGTAAATGTAACTATCTTTTTCGTATCTTGTGAATGTTTATTATAATTAAAATATGGCAACAAATTCAACATATTATTTAGATGCCGCTGACTTAGCAACAGCTACAGCGGTATATTTAGACTCATCATTAGCTTTTTTAGCTCCCGATGGTTTCTATGGAGATGGAACAATATCAAGACAACAGTCATTAGGTATTCTTTTACCTGCTGAAACTTGTGTATCTCCTTGTCCTGTTCCTTGTGGAGGAAGTATAGGGGCAAGTGGTGGACAGGGTATTTATCTTGTAAATTTAGATACAGGTTCAGATGTAGGGGCTATTGTTATATACTTTGATCCTGATACTATTCCTGATGGAATAAGAGCTGTATATGATGGAAATACTTATAACAAATTAAGTTCTCCTATTGATGGCAGACACGAGAGTACAGACCCAACAGGGTTTACAATAGTTGGTAGTTTATCGGCAGACTGCGGATTACAAGGAAATATAACCAATTTTCCTGCGGCTATAGAATATTTGTATAACGGAACATCTTTTTTACCAACGGGTAATACTCAAAATATAACTGTAAATCCGGGAGATGTAAGTTTAAGTGCTTTACCTCCGGGGCCTTGTATTATGGTTATACCTAAAACAACTGCATCTCCAAGTGTTATTAATCTTGAGATGTTAGGACCTTGCAGCGGAACTGTTTGGTCTGCAAGTGTTCAATGTCCTTATCTTTTACCTTCTTTTGATAGCTCTGTTGGATATACATTTGCTAATTTAGGTTGTTTTTTTCCAATAACTGAAACTTATTACTTTGCTAAAGTACATACAGGAAGCGATAGTTTTGTTGGATTATATGATTATGTTTTTGAAGATGCTTATGGTGCTATTCCTTTGGCTGAGGGATTCTACTTAATTAACAATGTAGCGTCTCCAAACAAAGTAATAGAAGTGAAATTTGGAATTGTAGTTGGTATAACAAATTGTATTGCTGTTGATTGCTTTGAATATGTTTTAACAACTAATGAGACATCTCAGCAACTTGTATTTTATTATGATTGTGATAATTTAGACCAAAGTGTTTTTGTAAGCAATACATCTCCTGTAAATATATGTGCTAAATTTGGAACAATTGATGCACCTACAACAGTTACGGTAACTATAGTATCTCCTTGTACTCCTTAAAAAAATAAATTATGAACTACACATTAACATATAGTGAAGGAGTTGCCGGTTGGGTTTCTTTCTATTCTTATTACCCTGATTGGATAATAGGAATGAACAATTTTTTATATACTTTTAAAGGTGGAAACCTGTATAAGCACAATGTAAATGCGTCTCGAAATACATTCTATCAGCCTTGGTGGGCTCAGTCAGGAAATCCTTCAGGTGCGTTTACACCAACAAGACTTCAAAGTGTATTTAATACATCTGTTCTTGAGAACAAACTTTTTAAAACTATTAACCTAGAAGGAGATGCGACTTGGAGCGCTCAGCTTATTACAGATTTACAATTCTCAGGATTTATAAATGCTGAATGGTTTGAGAAAAAAGAAGCTGTTTATTATGCGTTTGTTAGAAATAATACCATAGGGGAATTAGCTCTTAGAAGTTTAAATGGAATTGGAAACAGTTTAACTGTTTTAGGTTCAGGAACTACAAATGGTAGAATTAATTTCAGTATAAATCCATTAATTGAAATTGGAAGTATAATTAGCATTGGAGATTATGTTTATTTTGGCACACCAACTCCTCAATTTGCAGGAGAGGTAACTGCTATAAATATAGACTTGCCAGGTGGCGTAAATCAATTAGTTATTAATAATGCGATGATTTCTCCACCATCTATACCAATTCCGGGGAATGTTAATTTCTTCTTCTATATTAAAAATTCTGTAGCAGAATCACACGGAGTGTTAGGGCATTATTGTAACTTTACGATTACTAATTCAGATAGTTCTAAAATAGAACTACTTGCTATTGAATCAGAAGTTATGAAAAGTTTCCCTTAATTTTATTATCTTTGTCTCTGTATGGAATTAACTATTAGACAACTTAACGAAAACGACTACCAAGAAACACTTGTTGATTGGTGGAAAGAATGGGGTTGGACAGCTCCTGAAAAGGACTTCTTACCTGACAATGGAATGGGTGGATACATCGTGTATGATGGAGAAATTCCTATTTGTGCAGGATTTATTTATGTAACCAATTCAAGAGTTGCTTGGGTTGATTGGATAATTTCAAACAAAGATTACAGAGAAAAAGAAAAAAGAAGAGAGGCTATAAAAATACTTATAGAATCTCTTACAAATATTAGTAAAATGTCAGGTAGTAAATATGCCTACGCTTTAATAAAAAACAAAAGTTTAATCAAAACGTATGAAGACCTTGGCTATACAAAAGGAGATTCGTACACAAGTGAAATGATAAAATTATTATAAAATGGGAGTAGCAACAGCAATAGCAATAGGTGGTTTAGCCGTAACAGCAGCATCAACTACAAATTCATTTATTCAGGCAGGAAAGCAGAAGAAAGCTCAGAGAGCAGCTGAAGCAAAAGCAGCCGAAGCAATGGCCGAAGCAAAGAAAAGACTTGAGGTTAATTTTGCTGAAAATCGTTCTATTCAAAAAGAACCATACGAAGTTGCAAGAGAAGCCATAACATCTATGGGAGCTCAGAACATTCAAGCAGGAAAAGAAAGTGATAGAGGCGCAGAGGTTACAGCAGGGAAAGTTCAAATGGCTCAAAATTTAGGACAGGCTGAGGTAAGAGGAGCTATGGGTCAAGAGATGACTGATATTGAAAAAGATATTATTAATGAAGACAGCAGATTAGCCGACCTTGGTATGCAATTGAATTTAGGAGAAGTTGAAGGTCAGCAATTAGCAGCAAGAGATGCTGAAGAAAATAGAGCGGCAGCAATAACAGAAGGTATGCAAGGATTACAATCTATGGCTTCTCAAGGATTAGATATGGTTCCTTTGTTTCCCAAAACAGGAGCAGCAAGACAGACTGAAAAGATGAAAGGAAACGCTTCAAAACAAGGAGTTACACAAACTGATTTTCAAAAGAATGTAGCAGGACTATCTAGCGACCCTAAGTTTGGAAATTTATCAGGAGTAGGAGCTATGAAAGGAGACCAATTTGATGCGTTTATGGGAGGATTAGATGCAAAACAGTTAAGAGAAATGAGAAAAAGATTAGGTTACTAAAATAATAGGATATGGCAATAGGTTATAAATACGCAGAACGTGATGCTGACTCGCAAGTAAATTGGGCAGAGGTTGGTAAAGGCATTACTGATATGTTAGCTGAAACTAACCGTGTTAGACAAGAGAAAAAAGACGCATTAGATACCGCTCAACGCGAGACAATGAATTATCTTGCTGAAACTCCAAATGGAGAACACGTTGGAGCAAGACAAAGTATTTTAGAATATTCAGACCAAGCTTCAAACCAAATGAGAATTATGAAGAGGCTTATGGAGCAAGGACAATTAGATGTCAAAGACTATACCATTTTTAGGCAAAACTTAACTGATAATACAAATCTTGCATTTAATGCAAATAAGGCTTATCAGGAAGGATATGAGTTAACAAAACAAAGAGAAAGAGATGGAATTAGCTCAGGATTAGAGCCTGACAATTGGAGTGAATCAGAAGAGTTTGGAAATTGGGGAAATATCGGTTGGCAAATAGCTCCTAATGGAACTGTTATGGCAGGTAAAATGGTTGAAGAAGAAGTTGATGGTAAAAAAGTAAGAACGTTAGACAAGACTCCTGGCGGATTAAGAAGTATGAACTACTTAAATCAAGCTATCTTAGGAAGAATAGATAAATATGACTATCAATCTCAAGTAAAAGATTTTGTTAGCAATTTAGGAGAAGAAAAGAAAACAATTGTAGCACTTGGTAGAATACAAAAACAAGGTAAAATAACAAGTGTTGAAGATATTACAAGCAGAAAAGACATAGACCCTGCTACTAAGCAAGTACTATTTACTTTTCTTCAAGCTGAAAATGAAAAAATTAAAGAAATCGCAGGTACTAACTTAGATTCTGCGAGAATACTTTATGACAGCGCTAAGATAGCGCCTAACGGAAAACCGTATGAAATTACAACAAATGCTGAAGAAGCTAAAAAAGGAGAAAACTATATATTAAAAGTAGTTGACCCGGAATCAGGTGGTTTTAAATACGATCTTACAGATGCTCAGAAAAAAGATTCTGAGGAATTTATTAGAACAAATATGAGAAGTCAGTATGATTATAAAGAAGAAGCTCAAGTTGTTGGTGCTGTAGCGAGAGATGAAGAGTCTGAAGACGCTATAAAAAGAAGAGAAGAGCAAAAAGAAAAAGACAATGCTCTTGGTACTTGGGGAGATGTATTTAAATCAAAAACACCTGCCGGTAAACAAGCTGCACTCGAAACAATCCTTGGTTCTAAATTAGCTCAAGATAGAGGTTTATTAGATATTGATACAACTTCTCAACCTGGGAAAATTATATTTAAGTATGCAGATGCAGTTAAGAATCGTACTTTAGATTATGACCCTAATACTATTACATTAAGACAATGGAATGAACTTGGTAATGAGGTTCACGGTATTGACAACGTTGCTGAAGTAATGAAACGTAACAAAGGAGGAGATCCTAATATGAGAATGGGAGCCGATCAAAGAAACTTCTCAGGTGTAAAAGCCGGAAGAACTCCTGTTAAAGACCCTGTTGTAGAATTTAGCAATAAAGTATCTAATATCAAAAAAATAAATGTAACTGCACCTGATGGGGAAAAAGCAAAAGGAATTGCGTATTTAACAGATAAAGCCGCAGCAGTAGAATTAGCTAAAATTCTTAAAGGAACAGGAATTGATATTTTACCTAATCCAAAATATAATCCTTTTAATACAGTAACTTTAAAAGCAGGAGAGGAAGAATATAAATTTAAAGTAGGATATGATTCAGACGAGACAGAAGATGCCGAGACGGCTATGGATAGAGCTTTAGAATTTATTGAGGCAAATACATCTGCTGAAAAGAAAAAGGAGTTATTAGCTAAAGGATTAACAGGAGGTTCAGGAAAAGCGTCAAAATATTAAAAATAAAAAAAAATGAACGAACAAGCAATTAAAGATTCGTATGACTTATTTGTATCTGACGGATACACAAAAAGTTTTGAAGAGTTTAAAAAATTATTATCAACAAATACTGACGCTTTAAAGGATTCGTATGATTTATTCGTTTCTGATGGATATGGTAAAAGTATTGATGATTATAAATTATTAATGGGCGTTGGAGCTAAACCTTCTACAAGTCCTTCAAAAAAAAAATTCGCTTCGGAATCGTCTTCGGAAGTTGGTTCATCGGAATTACCAAAACCTAAAAAACTTACAACAGAGGAGTTTGAGACTCAATTCAAACAAGCTATGGGCAAGCAAAATGCTACACCTAAAGATGTGGCAGGACAACCTGTAGTTAAACCTCAGATTGACAAGGCTTTAAAGTCTACCTTTGCTAAAATAAACAATAAGGTAGGTTCTGATAAGCGTATATCTCAAACTTTAGGAAAAATAAACTCAAACTTAATTGGCAAAGAGGAAGAAGAAGTTGTTGCTGAATTATCAAAAGACCAAACTTTAAAAGACCTTGGATTCACATTCGAAGAGTCAGGCGCATTAGGAGACTACGTTACTGTTACAGCTCCTGATGGAAAAACAACTACTGAGATATCTTTAGATAACTTCTTAGGAAGTAAGTCTGCTAATCAAGCGTTAGCGCTACAAAAATTTATTAAAGACAATACATCAAAAGAAAATCGTATTGCATTAGATAAGATTGTATTGAAAGAAGAGTTTGAGGAAAAACAGACTAAAGAAAAAAAGAAAAAGCTTGGAGATATTTTTGATAAACAATTAGGAACTAAACCAAAAGTAGAAGATAGTGCTTATTTAAAAGAAAGATTAGCGTCAATTGATACTGACTTAATAAATGAGACAGAAGAGAATGTAGTTTCTGAAATGGAATACCAATTCGGAGACTTAGAATTCAAGTTTGAGAAAACAGGGGTATTAGGAGATTATATGAAAGTAATTGCTCCTAATGGAAAGGAAATTGAAATATCGCTAGATAACTTTTTAGATAGTAAATCTACAAAACAAGCAGACTTGCTTAAAGGATTTATAAAAACAAATACTCCTGCGAAGGGGCTTTTTGTGCTTGAGAACACTCTTAAAGAAGAAGATAAAAAGTTCAATTCTCAAAAACAAGTCGATGATTCTATAAAGTCTTTTTCAAAAGAATTAAATGATTTAAACTCAAGACAAAAACAATTCCTAGCAAAGAAAGCTCAATTAGAAAAACAAATAAAAGAGACTGGCCTTACTCAAGAACTACAAAATCAAGGTATTGCTTTAAATGAGGAAATGAAAACATTGCTTTCAGAAGAAGAATCTATACAATATAAATCAAGAAAATTAGATGCTGCTGTTGGTAAATATACCATTATGGAATCTAAGAAAGGAAGTATGCCTGGGGCATTTTTAAATGAATTTTTATTAGGAGTAGGAGACGTGCTTTCGGGTATAACAAATTTAGCTACTGACATATATGTAGAAAGAACTCCTACAGAAAAATTATTACTAGAAAAAGACTTAAAAGAAGAGACAGTTCGTTTGTCTAAAAAATTAGGACTAAAACCACCTACTGAAAATCAAAGTATATCAGAATGGAAAAAAACATTAACTGAAGAACAAATAGATAATTGGGAAGACGAGATAGATGATTACGTAAAAAAAGACTTTAAAAAAGAAATGCTGCCTTTATTAAGAATAGGTGGAAAGGAAGTATTTGGAGATAGAGAAACTACCCAACAATTTGCAGATTTAAAAAAAGAAGGATTTTGGGGAGGCGCTATTTTAGGTTTAGCAAGGTCTTTGCCAGCTATGGCTGGAGGTCCTGGAGTTGCAGGAGTAGTTCAAAGAACAGCTCAAATGTATGCTCAAGTTTCTGATGGATTGGCTAAAGAAATGGAGAATGACCCTGACTTTAAAGATGTTAGTGAAAATGAAAAATTGGCAATTACTTTACCTATTGGTATAGTTGGTGCTGTATTAGAAAATATAGGTCTAAGAAATATAAAAGGAAGCCAAGGTATTATAAACAATATAACATTAAGAGTTTTAGGAAAAGCAGGTAAAGGTGTTACGGCTAAAACATTTAGAGAACTTGTTGAAAATGAAGTAGACGGTATGATTGCAAAAGGAGTTCTTACTGTAACTGCTGCCGGTGCTGCTGAGTTTGAAACAGGAGCTGCTCAAGAATTATCAAACATAGGATTCAAGACTGTTTATAATGAATTAAAAGGCAAAGAGATGTTTGATACTCCTGATTCTATTGGAGATTTAGTAGAAAATGTTGTAGTCTCAGGACTTCAAGAAGCTGTAGGTGGTTTTGTTTTAGGAGTACCAACAGCTGTGAGTACTGCTTACACTGAAAAGGGGTTCTTAAAAATGGACGATGATTCTTTTAAGGCATTTGAGAGTATGGCTAACGACGAGAATATACAAACAGCCTATGTAACAAGTTTAAAAAATCAAATTACAAGAGGTATTATAACTACTGCTGAGGCTAAAACTCAGTTGAATGAATATAGAAATGCAGCGGGATTATACAGACAATTACCTGAAGGATTAAATACGCAACAGAAAAAAGAAGCTATGAATCTCTTAAAAGAAAAAAGAGATTTACAGAATTATGTTGAAGGTAAAGACAGCGCATTAGTTGTAAAGCAAAAAGAAAGAATCACAGAGATAGATAATTCATTAACTAAATTAAGCGAAACAGATGCCGTTCAAGAGCAAAGCACAACAGAGGTTCCTGTTCAGTCAGAAACCATTACTAGCGAAACGATGGAGACAGGAGTACCCCAACCAGGACCTGAAGTCGTTACCACAGAAAAAGAAATCGCTGATGCAAAACAGAAGTTTATAGAAACAAGCACAGAAAGAAAAGGTTCTGAACTATCTAAAGATGAGCTTGATGGTATAGATTCTATTTTTAATGAAAAATTAAAAAATTTAGAAAAACCTGAAGTCGTTACCGAACAAGCTACGCAAGAAGAAGTAGTTGAGTCATTAAAAGACGTAGAGAGCACAGCCAAAGCGCTAAATGAAGATTTAATAAGCTCTATAGAGGAATCTACTAATACACTTTTTCCTAAAACAGAGGATACTAATTTGATAGTATCAGAGGCATACCATAAAGCTAAAGAAGATGGAAGTAATCCTGAATTAGTAGAAGCTGTTGAAAATTTATTAGCTCCCAAAGTTACCGAGCAAACTACGCAAGCTGAAGTAACCGCACCGCAAACTATCATCGAGGAACAAGTAACTGAACCACAAGCTGTGTCAGAACAGGTAGAAACAGCTCCTGTTGTTGAGGCTTCTAAAAAAAATCCACTAATTACTAAATTAGAGAAAAAACTATCTATAATAGAAGAAAAAATATTTCCTGCTCAAAAGATTTGGTCTAAAGCAAATATGGAAGGAAAAAAAGCAACTCAAGAATTTAGAAGATGGAAAAAATTACAACAGCAAGCTAAAGAGTTAGAAAGGCAAATAGAAGAAGCTAAAGCTAAAGAATCTCCTGTTTCTGAGGGTACTACTGTTGCTGCTGAAACAACTCCTGTTGTAGATGACTTACTTGAGTTAGATACTACAGACCAAACAAATCTTCAAAAAGTACTTGATTACTTAGATAAGATAGATACTGCATTAGATTTAGACCCTAACGAATTAAATGATGTAACAAGAGTTATGGCTGTTAATACAGCTAAGGTTATTGTTAAAACATTAAAAGCTTTAGTTAATGCAGGTGTTACTCTTCAGAAAGCTATTAAGGAGGTTTCTGACATTAATAAAGTAACTTCTGAGCAAATCATAGAAGCTTTAGAGATTGTGTCTAAAATCAATGAAAACAAGGCTGAAAAAAATGCTATTTCTAAAGAGCTTTCAAAAAAAATAAATACAGCTAAAAGCAAATTAAAAAATGCTAAGAAAAATATAGTAACAAAACTAGGTGTAGCCGATGGTTTAATTATGCCTTTGCAGCAGTTATTTAATATAAATCCAAGATTGATACCATCTAAATACTTTGACAGATATTTAGAGTTAGTAAATATGTTTGGAGAAAGAAGACAAGTATTAAGCCTTGAAGAAAAATCATTAGTAATACAAGACGTTAAAGAAATTTTAAATGAAATTGATAACGAGAGATCTAAAACTGACGAGTTAGCGTATAGATTTGAATTATCTGATAACAAAGTTTTTAATGAGGACGGAACTTTAAACTATTCTGAGTCTATTAAAAAAATGTTCAAAGAAGAAGAGATTGATAGTGATGAACTAGATTTAATGACTAAGTATAAAAAACAAATTATACCTCAAGTAGAAACAGAACAGAAAACAGAACAGGAAATTCAAGAAGAAAAAGAATCTTTAATAAAAGAAATAAAAAACTCTACTATAAATAGCGACGGATTAGCTTTAAGAGATGAGCGTAATGCGGCTAAAAAAATAGCAGAGTTAATTAAAGGAAAAGCTATTGAAGCATTAAGTAATGTTGAGTTAAAAAATTTAATTAAAGTAATTGACAATATAAACAATGGGTATTTTCCTCATTATGCTCAATTAATAAAAGAGAAATTAAACGCTCAGCCAAAATCAAATTTATTTAAAGACGCTATAAACAAAGCTAAAGCTCTTCCAATTTCAATGCTATATTCAAAAGCTAAGTCTAAATTAACAGGCAAGGATTCTGTATTGGAATTAATTAGAAGAAACCCTTTGTTTTATATAGACCAAGTATTTGGAGACTTTAAAACAAAAGATATATTCAATTCAATACTTAGAGATTCTGCTGAAGGAGAAGCTAAATATTCATCTGAAATTAAAAAAATTCAAGATAGATTAGATAAGGCGTTGAATAAGGTTTCTTCATCTTTTAATAAAAATGGTAATGAAGTTGTTATGTCAAAATATAAAATGATGACATATATGCTTCAACTTGAATATGAATCTAATGAAGGAAATAAAGAAGTAAATCCTGCGACAGAATATTTAGATGCTACAATTAAAAAAATTGCAACATTAAAATCTAAATTTAATGAACGTGATTCTAAAATGTTAAAGGAAATACTTGAAAAATATTCTACTGATGGAAACATTGATAGTAAGAAATTATACGATTCATTTAATTCAGCTGAGAAGGAAGCTATTAAAACAATTAGAGAAATAAACGAATCTTTAACTGAAAAAGCAGTATATACTGCTGCTGTTATTAGAGGGCAAAGAATAAATCCATTAACTAACTATATTCATTTAAACGTAATTAATGATAAAGGAAGAGTTGATGAAGAGGCTTCTCTTATGAATAGTTTTAATGATTCAAGAAAACCATCTACAAAAGCCAAGTCTTTAATAGAAAGAACTAGAGGAGCTAAAGCTATAGACTTCGATGTGTTCGCTTCTGCTAATAGAGGAGCCAAAGGAGTGTTGCTTGATTATCATTTAACAGAACCTATCCGTACAGCACGCAAAACTATAAATACAGCTGTATCTCAATTAGAGTCTGAAGGACCTATATCAAAAGAAAAGAGAAAAATAATAAATGCCATAGAAGAAGCTTTTGAAGAATCAGTTTCTAACTTACTTGAAATGTCTTATACGAGCACATCTATTGGAAATGAAGTTATTGATTTTATTAGCAGACAAGGATATAGAACAGTTCTTGCCGGAACAGGTAGATTTGTTTCTGAGTTTATTTCGAATGCTGGGTTTGTATTAAATTCAGACCCTACTACATTTGCAGAAGGACTAAAATATATGGGTACTATGATGTCTTCTAAAGGCCCTGCTGTAATGAATAACGTAAGTAGTACTGAGATAAATAGGATATATCCTTCTGACCAATTATCAGGAAGATTAATTGATGGTAATATATTAAGCCAAACAAGTGGAGAAAGAGGAAATACAGCCTCAAATCCTGTCTTCAATAAAGCTCGTCAAATTTGGAATTTAACAGGAAAGAAATTTGTAAAGAATCCTGTCGAATTAAGTGCAGATGTTTTAATTTCAACTCCCGATAAGGCTATAATGAGACCTGTTTGGTTTGGAGCTTTTGCTTCTCAATTTAAAAAAGAAACAGGAAACGATGTTGATTTTAATAAGATAGCAGAAAACGATGAGACCTATATAAATGAAAATAAAGATGCTATTGATAAATCTAAAGTCAAAGCAGATGAAAGGTCTATTATAACAGGAGCAAGTAAGAATGCTTTTACAGGAATATTAAAAGGAACTAATAAAACTACGAATACAGTTACTGAAAGAGCATTTAACAACTTCAATAACTTTATGAGTACGTTCTTAATTTATGAATTTATAACAGCTAGAACAGGTGTTATGTCTGCCATAGGTAAGGGAGCATTAACAAGAAAACAAGGAGTTGCCTTATTGTCAGGAGTTATTACGCGTATGACTGTTTATTCGTTAATGACTAAAGCTTTAGGGGAAGGATTAGTTGGATTGGTAGCAGGAGGAGATGATGAAGATGAAAAAAAATCATTAGATAAAGCTGTAGGACAAGCGTTAACATCTACGTTTACCTCATTATTATTTGGTAGAGATTTTGGTAACGCTACTAAAACAATAATAAATCTTGGAGTAGAAAAGTTTAATGAAAATTATTTACAATCACTAAGAGAAGGAGAGTATGACCCTTATGAAGATGCAATACAGTTTACTGCTATTCCACCTGAAAGAGAAGGAAAGGAAAGAGGGATTTCTGACTTAATGATTGGACTGTCGGGTTCTTATCAGCCTATGGTAAAGACGCTTGACCTTGTTGCAAAAAAAGGATTAGCTAAAGATAAGAAAACACCTGAAGCTCAAAAGAGACTTGATAAAGAAAAAAATATTAGAATACCATTAGAGATATTGGGGAACTTAGGTCTTATTCCTTTATATAAAGAAGTTAGAAAAACTGTAATGAAAGATATGTATAAAGGCCTTGATAAAGAAAAAAAAGAAGAGAAGTTAAGAGCTAAAGAAAAACAAAAAGAAAAAGATAAATTACAAGGATATAAAAACAAAACAGAGATGAAAGAAAATAATCCAAGCTTATACGAAGAAACATTTCCTAAAGAGGAAAAATCAAGTTTTGGAAATAAATCTTTTGGCTCAAAATCATTTGGCTCATCTAGCAAAAAAAGTTCAGGATTTGGCTCTAAAAAATTTGGAGCCGACTAAGAGTATCTAACATACTTTAGTTCTTTTTCTTTTTCATAATAGACCATAAGCTCGGAGTTATTAAAGGAGTTATCTTGTTCAGATTTATTATCGAACTTGATTTCTCCTTTTAACTTATTTCCTTTTGCATATATTATACCATCTTCACAAGCCCATATTATAACAGGTGTCAATCTTTTATCTATTAGCTTAACTAATTTCTTTGCCTCTATAGGAAGAGGGTATGCATTGTAGATTGTTCTTACCCTGATTATTACCTCAGCATAAGCGATAAGATTCCCATCTTTATCAAATATTTTATAGTCAATATCATTTGGATCTAGTTTTTTGTACGAAAAACCGAACATACCAACAAATATCTCTATTGCTTTTTTCTCTTTATCAAAAATCATCTTCTTCTATTGACTTTAAAATACAACGTAATTCCATTATTAAAAACTGTACATCTTTTTGTACGTCTTTAAATTCTCTATCAACTAACTTCTCATATATGTCAGTCAATACGATATGGTATTTATCTACCCTTTGAGCTATTCTTTCTGCTCTTTTGAACTCTTCCATTTTTCTTTGATTTTAATAATCAAATAGTGGCAATATATTTTTTCTGCAATATTCTACACTTGGCGTAGTACCATTTTCTTTTTCATAACTTTCTAAATAATTAACGAATGTATTTAACATTTGTTCTTTTTTTAAAATAACCTCATCTAATCTATCCCCTAACCTTATAGCAGTTGTGTATATGTCATCATTTGATTGTGCTAATAATTGTTTGTTTTCTAATAGAAATTGTTTTTTTGATAATATAAATCTTTTTTCAAATACAGAATCGTATTGAAGCAAGTCGTCTATTGACTTTACATAATGAATAATTGTCGCGTGGTTTTTACCTATTGTATCTGCGATGTGCTCATACGAGAATCCGACATCTTTTAATATCCTAGAGTAAGCTCTCCTTGCATCAACTGTTCTTCTTTTTCGAGTAGAACTTTCTATGTTTACAAAAAATATTTCATTTATTATTTTCTTTAATGAATCCATTTGATTAAAGTGGTTTATGTATTTCTACTTTTAATTCGTGTTGTTTTAGTTCTTCCATTCTCCAATCCTGCAAGGGAGAGGTTTTTCCTTTCGGACCTTTCACTTCTATAAAAAGAACGTCTGACCCTTTAGGTATAGCTATAAGGTCAGGGATACCATTCTTATTAGTCTTGATTAACTTAATAACGTAGTATCCCTGAGCCTCAAGCTCTTTAATCTTTTTCGATTGTATTACGCTCTCTTTCATTTACTTTAGTTACTTTCATTAGCTCGTTTACAGAGAATGTGATGTTATTGCATTCTTTTATAAACTCAATTAGTTTATCTAAGTCTTCTTGTCTAAACGCAAATCGTTCAGCTAGGAACCAAGAGTACGGGCTACAGCTTTCGTCAAGGTCAATCTCTTGTATTTGGAAAGCCAATTTCTTTTGAGGAAGAACAGTTATAGTAAAAGCTAATGTGTACTCACTTCCTTTTTCTATCCATTTTTCAACAGGTATTTTATTTGGTCTATTGCTATCGTCTATACAAAGGCATTTAATCATTTCTTAGAACTTTTACCGTTACTACCATTTCTACCTCTATTGGTTTTTGATTTCTCTTTTACCAACTTACCTAACTTTGTATGGCTCATATCTAATCCATCTCCATTGCCGTAAGTTCCGGCATTTCGATTAACCTTGTTAAGCTCAACTCTGTAGTTCTTTCTTTTCTCAGTAGCTTGATACTTGGTATCGTATGCTAACTTTTTCTTCTTTCTTTCTTCTGACATACCTAACTTGTCATAAGAGGGGTGTTTCCCTGCCAACTTGTTTCTCATAAGTAAAAATCTTTTTTAAAGTGTGCTAATGTATAATCTTTCTTTTTTGTTACTGCTTTGTAAATCTCGTGTTCAATACCGCCTTTAGCGAATATCCAAAAAACCTGGTTCTCAAGACGTTCTTTCGTTGTCATTCTATCTTTCGATTGCCAATAACTTGTCGCACTAAAATCAATGTTGTAGTACACAAGGTATTCAGCTTTCTTTAAAGATATTCCTTCGCGTCCTGATACAATCTGCAAAGCTATATTCTTATGTGTAGCATTGAACTCATCAAGATCGGTTGTTAGCTCGTCTCCAAACACTTGTTGCAAAGCTACTAATTCTTCTTTAAACTTATAGAAGATACCTATTTGGCAACCTTCCCAGGATTCTTTGATGAACTCAGCCTTAGTGGTATCCAATACCATAGACTTTCCACTCTCGAACTTTACAGTTCCTGAATATAACTGATGAACCTTGCTCATTAGTTTTACAGGCGTATCTCCTAATATAACTTCTTGCTTTCCTTGTACAACTAAATCTCTTGTAAGCTGTTTAATCAACTTGTAGGTTGATTCTTTTAACTCTACCTCAAAAACTTCTTCAATAGTTTTAGCTACAAAGCCTGCTTCTTCTTGAGTGTAATTGATTGTAAATGGAGCCATCTTTTCAACAATAGTATCCAATCCCTTGGAGTAATCTTTCATTGCAAGACCGTTAATAATTTTCGATGTAACTTTTACAAAGTTATCACAAAATCTGTAAAAATTTTTATATTCTCTAAAAGGATTATTCGGTATGCCATAAACCTGATGGTACATCTGAGAATAAGACTCAGGAGTTGGTGTTCCGGATAGCAATATAACATTTGCTTTTGTTTTTGCAATCAAGTCTTTTACTTGAACGGCTCTCTTACTTGGCTTAGCAAATGCACCCATAGAGTGTGCTTCATCACAGATAATCAAATCCCAAGATATTGTAGGGTCAATCTTATGCAAACTCTCGTAATTTGTAACACATATATTATAAAATGGAGCTAATGCTTTATAATCACTTTCAATACTTGATATAGCTTTCTTTTTAGTTAGAAATAAAACATTTCTACTTCCAATTGTTCCTGCAATACCAAGGCTTGTAAGTGTCTTACCTGTTCTAACTTCCATTGCAAGATAAAGAAATCCTGACTCTTTTATTATATTAGTCCCCCTGTGTATAATATCTGTTTGGTAATCTCTAAACTGAATAGAACCATTTGTAAGTACTTCTTTTACTTCCATATCTTTTTCGTGTAATGATTTATAGTATTCGCAACTATTGATTATCTTATCAATTACTTGTTGAGGGGTATTGTGTTTGTACTTTTGATATACCTTAACATTTTTACCCCTTCCTTCTTTAATATCTATTGTTTGTGTTACAACACTCTTTAGTATCTCGCATTGTTTCCACATCTCTAGGTTATTAAATCCTATATTTTTTTCTATTATCTCTTTACCATCAAATTGCATACTGAGCACTTTACTATTGGAGTATATGTTTGTATGTCAGGATAAGAGCATTCGCATAAAGGTTCTTTGTATTTACCATCTTCATTAAATGTTTCTTTGATATACTTTTTTAAATCTGAACACTTCTCGTACATCTCTAAGTCTTGAAAGTAAGTAATCATAAATTTAATACTTTCCATACCATCTTTCTCTTCCGGAGAGTGGCAGAAAACACCTATGCCTGAGTTAGTTACTTGCTGTACTGTTGCCCTATTTGTAATTACATTGTATGAATTAACCATACTGATATGTATCATCTGTTCTTTTGTCATAGCTTTTCTATTTCTTCTTTAAGTTCTTCGTAATGTCTTTTACCACTTACCCAACCACCGTGCATTGGTTGGAAGCTGTATTTAGAGTTCATAGCAAAATCAACTGCTATTAATGCACATTGTTTAGCTTTTTCAACATTATAATCATATTCTAAATCATTATAATATTCAGGAAAATAAATTAAATACTCGCTTAACAATTTTTCCGCTTGTTCTTTTGGTGTCATATCTTATCTTCTTTTATATATCCAACTAAAATAAATTTACCGTAAGCCCATTTGTAATATGGTGTACCTTTATCTGTCATAGTGTAAAAATTAATATTAATGTTACTACCGCAAAATAAATTACGTTTAATATGATGTTAAAAATCTGTCTTCTCATCATTGGTTTAATTGAATTTGTGTGTCGTTTTCTGTTCTCTTTTTGATTATAATCCATCTCCCTATGTGGTCTCTATCTTCCTCGGGCATAATGCCTTCTTTGTAAATAGCGTAAGCTACTAACCACTTATAGAACTTAGTTCTACTTATTGTCATCTTACCTCGAGCGCCATAGTCAGGATACTCCTCAACAAAGTTATTATATAGCTCGTTCTTGTACAACCTAACATTTAAAGGAAGTACTGTGCTCTTATCGTTACTGTCAACCAATCCGCACCATTCAATAAATTCGTGGCAAGTCTCTGCTGATAATTGTCTGATTTTTAAATTGACAAATCTTGACTTAACCAATCCTGTTTTTAAATAGTTTTTCAAACATTGAATCATATAGTTGTCAAACTGAGCCCAATCCTCATCGTTCCAATCTCCAAACATCATCTTACCAAACTCATCTCTTGGAGTAAAGCTCATATTGTAATACTGATGCAGCTCTAACTCCCACTTTCTTCTAGCAAATGAATTACCTGAGCCTTTAATTGCGTAGTTTGTAGTTATAGCTACTTTAGGAGATTTATTAAAAGGTATCTTGATAGCATCTTTGTTTTTCTTCTCAAGAGTAAGTCCTTCAGTAATAACACTAAACAATCTTTCAAAGTCAAAGTGTTTCTTGACATCATCAAATACAAGTATCTGAGTATCGGCTGATACTAACTGATAGGCAAAACTTCTCTCGAATGTGAAAGACTTACCATCAATAGTTACTACTTTCTTCATCTTGCTTAACGCGTTCATAAGCAAACCTTTACCGGTACCACCTTCAGGGTTATCACTAATAACCTCATCGTTTAAAATTACAGCAGGACAGAAAGATAAGTTTTTATATCCGTGCATTAAGAATCCTAATGTACTCTCCATAGATTTTATTCTATGCTCATCTTCTCCGTTGATATTAGAAAGGAATTTCTTGAAATCGCAAGTGTCATCTACCTCTGATAGGTTAAAAACCCTGTCGATAACGTGGTCTTTCCATACGTAACCACCTAAATCTAAGTAGTCAATAGTTGTAATGCCATCTTTTGAAATCTTTACTGCGCAATTTTTGTAGTACAAGTACGACGAATCTTTTGTATCTGCAATAAAGTAGATCTCTATTGTCGATAGTAGAGACAGAAATTCTTCTTTGAAGAATCTTGTGTTGTCTGCAAAGTAATTATAAACAGACATATCATCTAAGTCAAGTAAATAATTAAGAACAAAATCCTTAATCTCTTTCTCTGATGTGTGGTCTATTAAATTATTAGTAACCTTTACGAATACGTAGTTCCTACCACCTTCCGGACAGAACTTATAAAAACCATTATCTTCAAGGAATTGTTTAAATAGTACGTGAACTATTTTGATTATACCTTTATCGTTCTTAGTCCAAAAGGTCATCTTAGAGTTTTCTTCTTCAATCCTGGCGAGGACCGAGTCAATTACATCTTCATCTAAGTTTGATTCTTGAAGTTGATACCGAATCTCTTTTCGTGATGCGCCACGTCTAAGCTTTCCCTTTATGTTATTTATTCTCTCCTCGTCCTCGTAGTACTTAGTACCGAAGTTTGTTGTGTTGCGATATGCTGAATCAATCGTTGTTGCAATCTCTCCTAAAGTAAAGTCTGCCGATGCAAACTGATTAAGCACATATCCTGCAAGACTTTTGTTGATACCAAAGTCATTGAACGCCATAGCAAGTACATAAGCATTCTGATTTCTCTGACCTTCTTGCATAGGATATTTTTTCTCCCACCACTTAACAAGTATCTCTACTATCTTATTTTCGTCTGTAATTGGAATTGTAGCCTTATCTCTCGTCTTGTTGACCTCTGTGTACTCCGGCTCCTCAATCGTGTCCCAAATCGAAGAATTTGGGTTAATATGAAGTAGTGGGTCATAACTTTCATAACATACTCTACTAATATTCTTACTTGTCTTATCAAAATAAGGAGAATTAAAATACTTTTCAAGGCTATTAAAATAATTTGTATGGTTCTCAGGGTCAGCAGGAATTTTAACTAATGCTTTTAAACCATTGCCTGAAGGAGATATAAATACTGAATAAACGTATTTGTTTTTAGACAACATCTCTTTCTCTTGCAATAACTCTTTTTGTTTTTGGTATCCATCAAAATCTAAACAAATAAGTCCTGAGTGTTCTGTTATAGCAGAATCTGCTCTCTTTGTGAACTTACCACTAAAACAAATAGCAGGTAGTTGCTTTTTGATTTCATTTCTTTCTGATTTATTCTTCTCTTGTCGGATACGTTTTACAATATCCTTTGTAGCCCCTGAGCCGTCCTTTATTCTCTCAAGTATAACATTAACATCTCTAAAGAAAGGAGTGTCTGTATCACGTATATTTTGGAATATCGTTACCGTGTTTGTCATAGTATGTCGTTTTAATGTCGTTTTTATGTTGATTTTTTAATACTAACTTATTGATTATCAATACTTCTGTCTTTTATGTCAATTTTAAAGTTAAAATATAATAAATAAAAAAAGAAGAAGAAGAATAATATATATATATAGTATAGGAACTATGTTTTTGTTATTTTCGTCATATATTTTTGGTAAAAAAAGGGGAACTTAATCCCCTTTTGTCTTAGTTAAAAAAACCGTCAACGTCTTCCTCTTCTTGAGGTGGCGCAGTTTTTTTGTTTTTGTTATCGTACTTATCTACCGCACTATCATTGCTCGGTTTGAATGTATCTAACTCGACATAGTAGTTTCCACTTCTTGCTTGTTTAACTCCTAGGTTAACCCAGCCATTGCTTTCGTTTGATTGTAGAAAAGCAATTGCCTCTTCTACTTTAATTGACATTCTCCCGATTACAAATTCAGGTGCTTTCTCATTTCTCTTGAAGACGAATCCGTCTGCGAAGATTTTTTCTTCTTGGTCTTGTGCCATTTTAAATAATTTTTAGTTTGCCTTAGTCTATTTGAACCAACTACTCCCCTCTAAGGCTAAGTTTGTAGTTGGTTTATTATTGAGTCTTTGAAGACACTATTCCCTAAATATATCAATAAGTAAAAGAATTAAAAAAATTATTACTATAACAAGTATAATTGTAATTCCCATAGGGGCTATCCAATTGTAAAATAACTCTTTCATTATAAATCTGTATTAAATTTTTTTCTTATTTCATTGATACTTTTTTCTTCTGAAAAGTTTTCACTTACAAAATTTAAAAGATTTTCCATACTCTCAAAAACGTATGGTCTTGGTCTAATTGTACCTTGACTAAAATCTTGATTTACATATACTAAGAATCCATTCTCAGCAGGCTCTATTACTAATCTATTTGTAAATTGATTCATAACTTAATTTTTATTTGTTACGCATACGCCAAAGATTTATGGCGTTATTCATTCTTCTGTCCTCGTCTGTTTTTTCTTCAATCTGATATATTTTTATACCATCAACGATTCTAAATTGACACCCACCTTCTTCTGTGTGCAAATCAGATATTAAATGTTCGTTTCTTCTTAACTCATTTAATTGTTCTTGCGTTCTAATACTTTGTTCCATAATTAATATAAGTATTCGTCAATGTAATAGTTCTCAATGTCGTCCGTTGGATTGTCTCCAAAATACTTATTGAATATCTCAATTGCTCTTCCTACCTTAGCTTCTCCTGATTGAATAAATTCTTCAGTTGGTCTAAAGATACCAAGTACTCCTGTAGTCTTATCAATAACATAGAACACTAAAGGCTTACCGAATAACATCTGATAGATATAACATTGAGAATCGTAGTTGTACTTCTTAGCGTTCCACTTGAACTTATCAATGTCTGACGTGGTCTTTAGGTCAATGATTGCATTGTCTGTTACAATGTCTGCCTTACCTTTCCACATCATACCTTGAATCTCTGCAACAGCAGGAACTTCATACTGATTTCCTTTTTTATATAATTCTTCAAAGAAAGCAATATTTCCGTTAATTATTTTTACCAATGCCTCAATCTCTTCTTTTTCTTTCTGAAGCATACAGAAAGGAACATTGTTCTGCTCACAAAAGTCTTTATAAAGTTTTGTAGTACGCGTACTTGCATCAACATATAACAACTCTTTAGCCTTCTCAGGCTCAAGAATAAGTTGATGAAAGTATCTTCCGTCCATAAATGCTTTATTGTCCTCCCTAGGTTTACCAAAGTCTTTTGGATTGTTTAGTAGCGTACCAATGTCTGAATTGGATAAGTAATTCTTTCCGATGCCTGTGTAATACTCTTTGTCATCTTTTAACAACTCAAGTACGTGTTCATTTACCATACCCATTACTCTGCTGATATTAAAGCGCCAATTTCTTTTTTCAAAGCAGGACTTATTTTATATCTTCTCACAAGTTGTTTGCCAATAGCCTCAACGCCTGACGCTTTATTAGCATCAATATACTTGACTACTTTTTCCCAATCCTCAGTACCCTTTTTTAGCTCTGCCAATTCAGGCGCAGCAGCAGGTGTAGTAGGTGGTGCTTGAGCAGGAGTACTCTCTGTCTCAGGTAGATCCTCTCCGGCATAGATGTAAAGACCTAAACCAAACATAGCTAAGTTCTTAGTCAAACATCTCATTAACGTTTTGTTGATGTCAAACATAGTAGCTGCTTCAACTGTTTTGTCTCCATACTTTGTTTTGTAGGTGTATGGTTTATTCATCATAGCTTTGTTAGCTCCGTCCATTACAGGTAGCCACATACTTAAAGTCTCTCCGTTAATACTTACCTCTGTCATTACCATATAACCCAGGTTCTCATCAAAGAAGTATGGCTTATGTGTGATTGGGTCCTCTACTACATCGTAAGATGCATCAGGACAAGCCTTCTTAACTTCGGACCAAGCGTGAGCCCAACTCAAGTAAGTAAGATTGCTTTTCTTTTCAGTATAAGCATTCACATTAATAGCTGACAAAGCCTCGAAAGTGTTTTTCGTTTTTTCCATTTTGATTAAATTAAATTTGATTGTTAAATAAATACTGATTTGTCAATGTCTTTTATTATTGACTTATAATCTTTGTCTTCTTCTATTCTTGCTCTTGTAACTTTTATTCCGTGAATGATTGATGTGTGAGGTGCATCGCAACCATTCTTAAGTAAAAAGGATTGAATATAAGTCATTTTTATTTTTCTCTCGTAGCATAAGAAATAAAGCAACTGCCTAGCATCTACTAAGTGTCGCTTTTTTGATTTTAAGAATAAATCTTCTCTGCTTATATTAAACAGGTCGAGTATTTTTTCTACGTATTGGTTGAAAATATCTTCTTTCATTAGATTAAATTTGATTAATAAAAAAACAAATATAACAATAAATGTCTATATTATGTTCATTTTTTATATAAAGTTATTAACAACTTTCACACCATAGCTTTTCTGCTATGTCAGACCATAAAGTTTTCTCTACTTCATCAAGGTTTTTGCCTCTTGATTTTGAGTTGTAGTAAAATTCTCCATCACTTAGTACTTGTATGTATGCGTCTCCTGGATATTCTATTACTTGTTTGCAAGACTTTAATACTTTTCTATCTACTTGGTCTACATTTGAAAACTTTCCTAAACTCGACCACTCATTAAAGGTAAGCGTACCTCTTGATAATATTTTCTCTAACTCAGTTATCATAACTGGGTTTTTTTCTTTCTCTAAATGTTTTTTAATTGTCGTCATAATGCGATTATTATTATTACTGAGCCAACAACTACTGATATAATTGCCGTCCAAATTATTATTTTAATTATTATAAGCCTCATATTTGAGATAGGTCTTTGTATTTAACATAGACAAATCCTTCGTGAGTGATTTTATCTGCACTCTCCCAAGACTCTCTTGTGATTACTACTTCGCTTGAGTTTTGCTCTAAATCATTCTTTAATTTCTGAATGTAAAGCGTAGCGTCCATTAACTCTTCCTGAAGACGGGTTAGCCATTGTGGTAACGATAAGTCGTCTCTATCCAATGTTGCACCATACTTCTCTATTCCTACACGAGATCGTTCATTGAATTTATCAACTACTTGTTCTACTACCGTGTCTTTTTTTGTTTTTTCCATCATTTTTTTTAATTTTTTTGTGCCAAATATTCTAACTGCCATTTCATTAGAAATAAATACTGATTCTGACATAGTTAATCTTTTACAAATTGTCCGTTAACCATTTTACCTGTTCGCTTACTGATTACATCATAAGCAGCGTTCAAACATTCTTCTATAGTAATTCCTTGCATCTTTGCTTGAATGATAAGTGTTACCATTATATCTCCAATAGCGTCCTTTATTTCGTCTCTATTGTCTTCGTCAATCGCAGCCATCAACTCTAATACTTCTTCGTGAGTTTTCTCTGCTTGTTTCATTGTCGTGGCATTTGCTAAAATACCCTTGTCTTCTGCCCATTGTTCAATGGCGCATTCTAATTCAAAATAGTCTCTCATTTTTTTTCAAATTGTTTAACTGCGGTAATTATCTCGTGAT
>Ga0209287_10000388_pt1 | contig 27405 bp, 19 predicted proteins | sample PPLLak3cmMay2015_2_FD_187255 | JGI IMG/M metagenome (GOLD analysis project Ga0209287, IMG submission 187255) | Freshwater sediment microbial communities from Prairie Pothole Lake near Jamestown, North Dakota, USA - PPLs Lake P8 Core (1) Depth... | ecosystem: Environmental > Aquatic > Freshwater... | reverse complement strand
TCCAGCTTCCGAATCTTGACCGGCAGCCCGAACCCTCCAAGAGCGGCTGGGCGGAGCTGCGCGAGGCGCAGTTGATGACGTTGCGCGTGCCGTCGACGGCCATGGCTGTGACGATCGATATCGGTGATCCGAAAGATCTTCATCCGGCCAACAAGCAAGACGTTGGAGCGCGGCTTGCACTTCTCGCAGAGGGCCTGTTGTACGGCAAGATGGGATACACGTTTCAGAGTCCGATGTACCGATCATGGACCGTTGAAGGCTCACACGTCCGCATTCAGTTCGATCATGCCGTGGGACTCCATGCGCGAGGAGGGGGCGAAGTGAGTGGATTTGTGATCGCGGGCGAGGATCGTGCGTTCGTCCCGGCTCGGGCGACGATCGACGGAGGGGATGTGCTTGTCTGGAGCGATGCCGTTTCCGCCCCCGCGGCAGTACGCTACGCGTGGGCGGACAATCCCGCATGTAATCTCGTCAACGAGGCAGACCTTCCCGCTTCTCCATTCCGGACGGACGAGTGGCCGGGGGTGACGTTCAAGAAGGAGTGACGCGTGGTGGAATGCGGAATGGACGGAGGAGTAACGACAGAGTTGGTCGGAGCCAGATCAAGAAAGGTTAGGCCAGTTTCGTCGAGAAGTCGAGGTCGGCTCGGAGTCCTCGGGTGCCCTAGGGCGAATTCCGTGATAGAGTATCCGATCGGGGCGGTGCATCAGCCTGAACGTTGTTCCGTCCATCCGGGGTGCCTATGCCTGCCACGTACTGGATCTCGGCTTTGAACAGGGACTGGGTCATACCCTCGGCTCTCGTGACTACCGTGAGCAATTTGGGGTTGATCTTTGCCTGAGGATATACCTCAGCAAGAGTCTCTAAGAACATCGGATCGCCTGCCGCCTGTGCCGCTTGGATGACGCCTCCTTCCGAAAAACCGAGTAGCATGACTATGTGGCTCCCATCGGGTCCCTCACCCTTAGCCACAACTCCGTAGTCCTTTTCGAAATTGCCGGCAGAAAGAATCGCAGGCCGGAAGACGTGAACCGAGTCTCCGATCCCATCCCGGATTGCGAAACTCGAAGGAGGAGTGGTTGAGTACTCGAGCTTGAAGATGTGAAGGAAATTTCTAAGCACATTCAGCGTCCTAAACGAGCCAATGAAGATCACATTGTTCTTCCGAAAGTCGTCCGGAGTGAATTGTGATGCCAGCTTCAACGCCACATTGGCAGAATTACCCTGCAGCATGGGAAGAATCTTGGCGAGTCCCCAAGGAGCGCTCGGGCGCAGGTATGTGAAACTGTTCATGACGTACTTCTTGCCAAAATCCGGATTCTTCATCACATAGTGCAGATACTCATCGAGGCTGTTGATCTTTCCCTTCCGATAGTACGAACCGCTGTCAGCCCGCTCGCGCAAGAAGAAATAATCTCCTAGAACGATCAATGTCGGCCGTGCGCCAGGCTGCACGAATTCGTTCCAGATTGGGCCGATGGACACTGCTGAAGAACCGGATCCCGAAGTTCCCTGATTCGAGACTTCTCTGTAGATGAGCACGCCGACAAGGATGACGATGACGGCAAGATATGCCTTGGGAAGAAATGCGCGAGCTTTCTGTGGCAAAAGACTTTTTGTGACCTTGACGTAGCGAACAAGATATTGTCCCTTAGGGATCTCAATCTTGTAGTCAAACTGCTGATCAGTGGTCAGATAGTAGTGCTCGAGCTTCTTTCGAAGATTGCTGACATACGATCGGATGAGGGGATCACTGGCGGGGTCAAACTTGGAGTCCTTGCCAAATACTTCCTGGGCGATCTCCGTTTCCTTCAGTGAGTCGACGCTGGCGGATTTTGCAACCAGGTACTGGAGGAGCTCCTGATATCGCTTCGATTCGTGGAACTCTGGACTCCGCAAAATGCGCGAAAGGATCGAGTTCTTCTCAGCTTCAGAAGGCTGGTTCATGATACTGCACGGTCCGTTTGAAAGGTATCGAATGCGTCGATACGCCAATGATTGCATGGCCAAGATCGCGCAATCTACGTGTGGATTGCATGAATCCCACTGCCTATTGCTACCCCTCCTCGTGCCATTTGGCTAGATTGTACCGAGTGAAATCTGGGATCGCGCGCGCACTCACCACACGTTTTTTCGCATGTCCAATATACAGAATATCGTTGTCAATTGTTCCCCAGAATGAGGCTTTTCATTCCTCTGCATCCCCAACGAAGGACCGTCTTTCCATGAAGCGACTCCTTTTCATTCTTGCGCTGATGCCTGTGGCGGCGTTTGCGCAAAATTCCGGCAAGATCTCGGGTGCTGTCATTGAGGCTACAACAGGGCAATCCATCCCATCGGTCAATGTCGTGATCCGGGGGACTTCGATGGGTGCGGCAACCGACATCGAGGGAACATACTTCATCCTCAATGTTCCACCGGGAGTGTATGATGTCGCCGCTTCCGCTGTCGGATATCGAGGAGTTGTCCAGCAACGGATCGTCGTCAATGTGAACCGCACGACGATCGTTGATTTTTCGCTTGCGGAAACGGTTGTGCAGGGTGAGGAGGTCGTGGTGACGGCAACTCGTCCGGACGTGGAAAGAGAGAAGACCTCAACGAGCGAGATTCGGCGCGGCGATGAAGTGATGAATGTCCCCGGCATCCAGGATATCGCCGATGCGATCGCGCTGTCGTCGGATGTCAGTGACGGGCATTTCCGCGGCGGCCGCGAGAACGAGGAACTCTACAATCTTCACGGGATGGGGATCATGAACCCATTGAGCAGTGCGTCGGCATTCAATCCGATCATGAGCGCAGTGGAAGAGGTTGAGATCATCACGAGCGGCTTCAGTGCGCAATACGGGAACGCACAGTCGGGGATCGTGAACATCACGATGAAAGAAGGACGCGCCGACCGATGGACAGCCCGGGCCGAAGCGCGCTCTCGTATGCCGGGGCGGAAGCATTTTGGTCCAAGTCTGTGGGGTACCATCGATAATCCATATCTCGATATGCGGTTGACACTCGATAAATGGAAAGGGAATGAAGGCACGGTATCGGGGCGCTACGGGGGATACGCGATCACGGCCCCTTCCCGTGCAGCATTGCTCTACACGAACTGGAGAATGCAGGCGCATCGAACGATCGGCGAGAGCTATGATGATCAGATGGATTACTCGCTCGATGCAAATCTCGGTGGTCCTTTGGCAACGGATTTCCGCATGTTCCTGGCGGTTCACACCGAGAAGAACTGGCCCATGTTGCCGACTCCCGATCCCAACCTGAGTCGCCAGTTCATGGGAAATCTCGTGTACGACGTCGGCTCGGGGATCTCGCTTCGGTTCAGCGGTGCATATTCCCGGGCGGATGGACATGCGTTCGAGAACAAGAGCAGTGATGGGTGGCTGAATTGGGTATGGGATCAAGTGTTCAATATCGATCGCACCATCGACGAGAATACTCAAATGGGTCTCCGCTGGTCACACGCTCTCAGCAAGAGCACCTTCTACGAAGTGAAGGTGAATACGCTGCGAACGAGTTCGATCGAGGGCCCTCCGGCGACCGATCCGGATGAGGACTACTACAATCCCCCATTCCCCGTATGGGATCAAGCGTGGGATGGCAAAGACGTCGGAGACTATTTCAAATATGGTCAGCTCAACAGCAGCTTCACCGACGAACGGACGAGGACCGTCAGCCTCGATGCGTCTATCACGAGCCAGGTGACTCCGTCGCATATGTTGCTTGCAGGAGTGCAAGGGAATTGGAATATCATCGAGGTCGATGATCTCTTCGGCGTTGGCGGGAAGAATGCTTCGATCGCGAAGTACACCGTCAAGCCGTTCGAATATGCGTTCTTTGTTCAAGACAAGATGGAATTCCAGGGGATGATCGCCAACGTTGGGCTCAGGCTGGATGTCTACAACGCGAATGTCCATTACTACACGGATGTCTTTTCACCGTATCGCTATGTGGATAGCCTGGGCTACCCGCGCACGAATGAAGCGCTTGCCCCGAAGGCAATGACGCCAACCGTGAGCGGTCTCCAACCTCGCATCGGAATTTCGTTCCCGGTGTCAGCGAACACCGTGTTCCATGTGAACTACGGGACATTCCTGCAGCGCCCGCCGTTCAATCGCATGATCAACCAGCGATTTACCCGATTCGATCTTTCGACCGGCGTCATCTCACAGATCCCCGGCACGCTCGGGAATCCGACGCTGAAACCGGAGAGGACCAACAGTTATGATCTTGGCGTTACGCAGGCAATCGGCGAGGGATTCACGCTGGACGTCAGCGGCTACTACAAAGATGTCAGGAACCTGATTCAACAGGCAGAGTATCATCCGCTTTCAGGAGCCTCCCCGTACCTTACCTTCATCAATCGAGACTATGCCGACATTCGCGGATTTCGTGTCGGGCTGGCGAAGCGAAGCGGCATATTGGCCGGTTCGCTGAATTATACGTACGGCGTTGCTACGGGCAAGAATAGTTCGGCTCTCGGCTCGCTCTTCCCCTACATCTATGAAAGCGGAAACAACGTCGATCCGACTCCAGAAGACATCCACTTGGATTTTGACAGGACGCATAACCTTGTCGTGAACGTCATCTTCAATGCTCCGCCACAATGGGGGCCTGAGTTGTTCGGCGTCTATCCGTGTGAGCAACTGACCGTCGCTGTCACGTCGTTTGCGCGCAGTGGCCGTCCATACAATTCACAGATCAACAGGCTCATCCTGATGGGCTTGCGGGCTCCGGCCGAATACAACACAAATCTTAAGGTTACGAAGCAACTCTCGAATCTTTTCGGTGCGAACGCGTCCGTCTACTTCGAGGTGACCAACCTCTTCAACAATCGGATCTACGACTATAATGCGTTGTTCAATCCCAACGTTGCTGCGGGCATCGGGCTCGAAGAGTATACCAAACAATATGAACGAACCGAGAATCTAGAGGACATCAAGTACTTTTCACACCCTGACAGTCCGAGTTATCTCATCAACCAGGAATTTCGGCTCTTCTCCAATGCACCGACGTCGGTGCAAGTCGGCATGATCATCAACTTATGAGCTTTGAGGAGTACTCCATGCGTTCGGTTAAAAAGCTGACATGCATTCTGAGCCTGCTCGCTACCGTCGCTGCCGGGCAGGTTCAAACCGACTATCTCGTACACAAACGGGGGATGCTCAATCAAGCCGTCTACAAGACCGGTGCGCTCGGCCGTGTCGCCTACCAGAATCAAGGAACAACCGAGATAGGTGTCCCCTCGTTTGAGTGGCCGGCAAATTCGTCGATCGTGCTGGATGGAATAACATACACAGGACAGCACAATTCATTCGGCGGAGGTGTGCAGATCGGTGCGACTCCGGTCGATACGGTCGCCAGAACCCGACTGTATGCATACTGCGGCGGCGGGACGAATGCATTGCCGCAACAAAACTCTTTTCCCATTCCGGGTGCGGACCAACGCATCGAAAACTATCCGGTCTTGGAAAACGGAGCATTGAATCCCGCGTACAACCCGGATGAAGCGGAAGAGATCATTGTCACCCAGTGGGCCACCCCGGTGGGCATAACCATCAAGCGCACCAGCCGAATGTGGAGCTTCCCCGATTACGATGACTTCATCATCTATGAGTACGAATTTGAAAATACTGGAGACCTCGATGGTGTTGCTTCAACACCGAATCAAGCATTGAAGCTCGTCGACCTGATCATCAATTTCTCGCACGGACTCACCGGCGGGAAGTATGGATACGACAGGACAAACGGGTGGTCGCAAACCGGTATTGCCGGAAAAGACTACCAGGCACATTTTGACCGGCAGCGTTGGCTGCACTATGGACTGCATCGCACGGGGAATCCGGAGAAGAATCTCACCTATTTTACTGAATGGGCAACGACCGGAAAATACGGCGGCGGATTGCTGAGCCCTCAAGCTCCGGGGTTCATGGTGCTCTATTACGATACGACTCATCTTGCGCACAAATACGAAACGACAGTGAAGTTCGCCAATCCGTTGACGGAAGATCCCGTCTCGTGGGATTCGCACTTGCACATGAAGCAGCCATACTACAACGGAGTTGAGACTGCTCAACTGGATGGACCGCGGACGAGAACGAAGGTTCTGGATATCAATGGCGTGCGTGCGAATCCGTCGGCCACGGATTCGGCGACGTATGGAAGCGACTGGGTCGGACGGGGAGAGTTCAATTGGCGGCAAAGCTTGCCTCAGGCGGTCGGACGGAATTGGTCATTTGGACCGTACATCTTGAATCCGGGCGAGAAATTGCGCATTACCATCGCGGAACTCTGCGGTTACGGCGCTGCTCGTGAATGGGAAACACTTGCAGGGATGACCTATGGAAGAACCTGGCTTCAAGACATCGGAGGCAGCACGGGAAATGTTTCGACCGATGGCCGGACGGGTGAAGCGGGAAGTGCGAACTTTGCCTTCTACGGAGTGCCGAACTATTGGGTGATCCACCCGCAAATCGATCTCAATCCTCTCACCCTCAATCCGACCATTCTGCACGGAAGCGATTACTTGACAAAGTATCCTCTGCCTGAATATTTGAACTCAGATGTGATCACCGTTCGAGAAGTGGCAGATCGCGTAATTGAAGCCTACACGGGTGAACCCTTGGTCAACCACGATACTGTTCAGTATTGGCCGGAGAAATATCAAGACCACGGCGTGTATGCGCTTCCGATTCCTATCCCGGCGCCGGCAATCGTGGTGGAGAACACGTCGTTGGGAGAAAATCGAATCACGTGGGGTCCACATGTGGAATCGTTCACCAGTCCCAGACTCCAGGGGACATTCGATCACTATGTCCTGTATAAATCAGCCCATCCCCTGGGGCATTGGCAGCAGCTCGCGGTCGTTCAAAAAGGGGATCCCCTCTACTTTGCCAATGGCGAGTATCAATTCTTCGACAAGAATACGCGCGTTGGGGACAAGTGGTACTACTCGGTGCTGTCCGTGGACGACGAGGGGAATACGAGTGGAAGAACGAATTTGACTTTGCAGGAATCGGCGATCGGTGCGACGCTTTCATTGGAGCAGGTCTATGTTGCCCCGAATCCATTCATCGTCAAATCTGGCTATACGGGCGTCGGGGACGTCAACACCCAGCTCCGGTTCTACAATCTTCCCAAGACGTGCACGATACGGATCTACTCCTTCAGCGGTCAGTTGGTACAGACTATTGAGCACGATGTGAACAACATTCAGCATCCGTATGTCCAGGTCACGCGCAATAATCAGCTCATCGCTTCGGGCGTGTACTTCTATGCCGTCAGTGCGCCCGATGGTTCTCGCAGCCATGGCAAGTTCGTTATCATCAACTAACCGGCGTCATTCATGGACTCCAGTGTGACTCATTCGGGCCAAGTGAAACAGATGACCATGAACCCTACAACTCGAGCATTGATGACGGTCCTGCTGCTGACGGTCTTCGTCGGGCAGACTCAGGCGCAGAAGGTCGGCACGACCTCGATGCAATTCCTCAAAGTCATGCCAACGGCGCGAGCCGCCGCAATGGGGGACGCGTTTGTCTCGCTTGCAAGCGGAGCTGACGCATCGTTCTGGAATCCGGCGGGACTGGCAAGGATCGAGGATCATCAAATGACCTCGACACTCACCACGTGGATCTTCGACACAAAACTGATCGCTCTCGCCTATGATCTGCCGATGGGAACGTGGGGAAATGTCGGCATCCAATTCCAGTACGTCGACTATGGGACGATCCAGGAAACACGAGCTGACCTTCCAGATTTGGTGATCTCCCCGAACGGCGACCGGTTCTACAACTCCGGTCTGACGGGAAGATCATTCACTCCTTATGCGTACATGGTCGGATTCTCCTACGCGCGGGCGATCACCGACAAATTCTCCACGGGGGTAACGGTCAAGTATGCGATGGAGTCGTTGTGGTCGGACCAGGTGATCACCATCGTGAACAGCGTCACAGGCGAAGAAACATCCTACAAGACGTATGCCGATGTCGTTCTCTTCGATTTTGGAATGATGTACAACACGGGTTTTCGTTCGGTGCAAATCGGCGTCGCCGCACAGAACTTCGGCCCGCCGGTGACCTTCGCGAGAAAATCGCATCCTGCACCGCTCGCGTTCCGTCTTGGCATTTCGGCGAACATGTTCGGTACGGAAGGATTGTTCTTTCAGGATGCCATGAATCGTCTGACCGTTGCGTATGATCTGTTTCAGCCGAACGATTACTTGCAGCAAATGCATGTCGGCGCGGAGTATTCATTCTCGGAAATGTTTGCGCTGCGGATCGGATACAAACTTGATTATGACAGCGAAGGATTGACGTATGGCGGCGGCATCCGGGTCGATCTCGGAGGAGTGCCGGTGGCTACAGACTACAGCTACGGGAAGCTGAGTGAAGACTTGAACAATGTGCATCGGATCAGCGTAGGAGTGCAATTCAAATGAAATCGAGCCTTGTCGGAAGGATCCGTCTTTCGATCGTCGCCCTCTCGCTCTGTTCCGTGGCCGCGTCGCTCGCTCAACCCGCAGCCGGTCCGTTGACCATTCAAGGACTGGACCAGCATCTGATCACTGGCGCACGATCACGCGCGATGGGAGGAACTACTGCCGCGAATGCCAATGATGCGTTAGCGCTCTTCTCCAATCCGGCGGCGCTTTCAACCCTCAGCGCATTTGAAATACGCGGCGGCGGTCTCTTTGGCGTCGTCTTCCGTAAACAAACACAGGAATGGGTCCCGTTCATGTCCAATCCCGGGCTTAGCGTCCTGTTCGAAGGCCTGACAGACTCCATTCCCGTGCCCCTGGATAGTCTGGGCAATCCGCTCTCCCCTTGGCAAACCCTCCAGAAGCAATACGACAACCTGAAACCGAATTGGGATCGCAGTTCATCTTCCGCTCAGCCCTTCTCGCTGGCGGCTGCGTTGCCTTTGGAAATTGCTGATGTCAAGATCACAGCAGGTATTGGGATATCGCAGGTCATCGACCTCGATCACTTCTATCAGAACAACAACGCGTTGTCCCCTTATCTTGGCCAGTTGCGTCCGGATCCGAAGATCATCACAAAACCATTGGACACCGTCGATGCGCAGTGGTACCAATATGTCCGGGAAAGAACCGGGAGCATCTATGGTGTTGCGCCGGGATTCTCCGTGTCGCTGTTGCCGGGACTGGCGATCGGCGGTTCGGCGACCATGCTTACTGGTTCTTCGGATGACAAAGAGCATCGCGTAGAACGAGGACAATCTTTCTGGCAACGAACAATAAGGCGACCGCTAACGATTTCTTGCTTGATACGGTGTACTATCAACAAACGAAGATCGGGACATCGGACTATGCCGGAACAATGTTCACCCTTGGAATGCGTTTTCAATCGGACCGCTACAGCATCGGCATGAGTATCCGGCCTTCCTACACGCTGACCAGAACGTGGGAGAGAACTGTCACCAGTCTCGATACCACGAAGAAGGATTTTCCTGTGCGGATCGATAGCTTGACAACGAGAATCTATCAGGAAAGCGGTGAGGAGAAGCTCACATTTCCCTTTGCCTATGCTCTCGGAATCGTGTTGACACCCACAGACCGTTGGACGGTCGCGTTTGACTATGAGGTACGAAATCTGGCGGATATGGAACTGACTTCCTCTGGGAGCGATTCGGCGTCGCGTCCATGGGTCAATACGTATGCGACGCTCCATCTAGGAGCAGAGTATCGCGTGAATACCATGCTTGCGCTGCGAGGGGGCTACTACGAGGACATTCAAGCCTTTTCACCGGATGGGTCAGCCATTTTTGGTGAACCCGCCCGCGGTGGTGTCTATACGTTGGGTGCAGGTCTTGTTCTCGGCGATATTCTGGTGGATCTCACATACGAGTATGCTTCGCTGCAGTATCAGGATATCTATCAGTCCAACGTGAATTACAACTCCCGAGAGCGGCATCAGTTCCTGATCGAATTTGCATATCGGTTCCAGTGAGGAGTCCTATGAAGAAGTTCATCATCGCAATTGCGTTCTGCGGGACGATCGTCCTCTTCCCTTCATGCAGCCGAGATCTGGATCCTGTATCACCCGCTTCAATGAATGGGCAATATGCGCTGGGGATCAAAGCGCTTGTTCCGTTCGCCATCGGGAATACGTGGATCTATGATGTGGTGCTCTATGACACGACTGGCGGCGAGAGAGCACGCTATTCGTTCACACTCAGCGTGATCGATACTGTGAATGCGGATACGAACAGGATCCCGATTCTCCCGCCGAACACGACCCGTGCCTATCTTACCAAGGATCCCAACTCGCTGAAATGGTATCGACTTCAAGGCGAAATGGGAAAGATCACGTATTGGCAGATCGATGGTCTGGAAAACCTGCGCATCCGAAAGAACGACGATACGCTCTATTTCCAGCAAATGGTTTTCGATTATCGAGCATCTGTGGGCTCGAGCACGGCAACATCCTTTCTTGGTGCAGACACGGCGTATTGGGGATCGGGCGATGTCGTCGTGATGGCCCCCGATTCTGTCAGATTTCAACTCGTTGCAAAAGCAGATACGATACGAACTACCTTGGGCTCGGCTCCGTACTACAAATACTGGCAATCGTTTTCCCTCCGCTCTGATTCGATCAACTATTACTTCAAGCCCGGGTTTGGACTCATTCTCTACGAACAATTCCAGCGAAGAGCGGACGGGACGATGGTTTGTGTGCGGCGTGACAAGTTGGATTCCTATTATTTCCGATGATCGGCGGTGCAGCAATGACAACGTGGACCTCAGTGTTATCCTGGAAAGCAATCATGAAACGATCAGTCATGTTGTCTGTCATCGTCCTTCTTGCACTGACGACGGGGAGTGCTCAACAGACCGGCGGCTTGGAGATCCTCGTGAGTAGCGGTGTTGCGTTGCCCGCTTCTCCGATGTCGTTTTCCGATTATTGGAACGTGCAGTATGGAGGATCCGTAGGAGTGGGTATCCCTCTTTCGCAATCGGTCACGATCATTGGAGCGGTTGAGTATTTTCGGTTCACGCTGAACGCAGAAGGAGTCCGGGACCGAATCAATACAGAATATTTGCGTGACACCTGGCTGTTCAATGACGTTTCGCTAGATCCTTCGGCTGACCCAAGCTCGGTCGCAACGTTCTCGGCCAATGTCCGGATGTCGCCTTCCGATCTGACTGGATGGCTCGCCCCCCATCTGATCGCGGGTGCAGGGCTGATGCATGTTTCCCTCAGCGAGACCTTCATCCCTACGACAAGCGCCATCTCGCCCGATGGCGTCGACATCTCGATGACCGCACAACGGTCGATCAGGGGCGGGGAGGAGACGGAAGCATTCTTTCAGATCGGGCTTGGATTCGATGTTCGCGTGTCCGACGCATTGGGTGTATTTGTCGAAGGACGCTACGTGCACGGGCTTTCAAAAGGTCTCAGCACCTCCTACGTGCCATTGACCGCTGGAGCAAGGTACTCTCTGTGACCGGTTCAACCTGGAGGGCGCTCACGCGCATTCGCTTCACCGCCCACGTCATCCTCATTGGAGCTCTCCCGTTGGTCGTCAATTCACAGTCCGTGGTGAACGTCGCGACGATCCAACAGTTGCAAGCGGCGATCGACGGAGCGTCGGCCGGCGATGTTCTGGTCCTCGCCAATGGGACCTACATGAATTCCTCGCTGACGATTGGCACCAACAACATCACGGTGAGAGCAGCGACGCCTGGCGGGGTGCTTCTGAACGGGACGCAAAGCATCACGATCACGGGCAGCGATGTCACGTTCAGCGGTTTTCAGTTTACGTCTGGAGATATCGGCACCGCGTATCTGATCACCGTCTATGGCAGTCGGAACAAACTGACCCAGTTAAATGTCAACGGATATTCGGCGAAGAAGTATATTCATCTGGATCTTGGGACTCAGTACAACGAGATCTCGTACTGCAATTTCCAGAACAAGCCGACGACGGCACCGATAGGCAATCTCATCCACATTGCGCCTGATATGTCAGTACCGGGATATCACACGATCAGATACTGCTCCTTCCAACATATGCCCGGCGCTGGCGGAGACAATGGGAATGAATGCATTCGCATCAGCAATGGGGCGACATCCACGTACGTCTCGAGAACGATTGTCGAGCACTGCTATTTTGAAGACACCGGCATGGGAGATAGCGAAGCGCTCTCCGTGAAGTGCCGTGAGAACGTTCTCCGATACAATACATTCAAGAACAATCCCAATGCGATGATGGTGTTCAGGAATGGCGACGATAACATTGCTTATGGAAACTTCTTCATTGATGCGGGGGGCGTCCGTGTGAAGGAAGCGAACAACATCTACTGCTACAATAATTACTTTGAGCGGTCCGGAATCGGCGGGACGATGAATGCGGTGACGTACGTGTACATCAGTCCGAATCTGAAGAATATCAATTTCCTGCACAACACGTTCGTGGAATGCGGGATGATCGACCTGTCGAGCGGTGCGACGAACAATACATGGGCCAACAATCTTTTCAAGAAGAGTTCGGGGAGCATTTTTGCGGGATCGAGTGCAGGAATCTCGTGGGCGGGTAACATGTACAGCGGAACGCTGGGCATCTCCATCCCGTCCGGTATGACCAGCGCTGAACCGGCCTTGGTCAAGAATGCGCAGGGCTACTATGAGTTGTCCGCAAGCAGTCCCGCCATCAATGCATCATCAGCCAGTTATCCGGCGACCCTCGATATCGCAAACGTCGACGATGATCCATCGCTCCTGTCCGATATCGGCGGACAAGTGCGTCCCGCTTCCGCCACGCTGAAGGATGTCGGGTGCGATGAATACGGAGTCAATCCCGGCGCGAATCGTCCGCTTGCGCTGACGGATGTTGGTCCTTCGTACCTCGGCGGCCCGTCAACGGGAGTGCTAGATGATCGTGGAGAAAGGTCTCCGGCGATGCTATCGTCTGGATGCATCTTGGAGGAGTGCTTTCCGAATCCGTTCAATCCGAGCACGGTGGTGAGGTATCAGGTACCTGCCTTGAGCGGAGGCGAGGGATCAGGTGTCAATATGGTAGAACTGCGAGTATATGATCTGCTTGGTCGCGAAGTCGCGGTCTTGGCTTCGGGCATGCAGCAGCCGGGAATACATTCCGTCGTTTTCGATGCGTCCGGCCTTGCCAGCGGAATGTTTCTTTGCCGGTTGACGGTGGACGGGAAGTCCCAGACGCGAAAACTCATTCTATCGAAATGATGAATCTCAATGGAATCATCCGGAGCACACAATGAAGCAATCACGTCGTGAATTTATGGCAGCCGCCGCACTCCTTGGAATTGGCGGGGTGGCGGGATCAAACGCGCTCGGAAAGTATTTCGGCGATCCGTTGTCGGCGTTCACCTCCATTGCCCGAAGGAGAAAGAACGTCCTCTTTATTGCTGTTGACGATCTCCGTCCCGAACTCGGATGCTATGGGCATCCGATGATCCAATCGCCGAACATCGACGCGCTGGCACAAAGCGGCGTGTTGTTCGAACGGACATATTGCCAACAGGCGATCTGCGGGCCAACGCGCGCAAGTTTGCTCACGGGCAAGCGGCCCGATACCACGAAGGTCTATGACCTGAAGACGCACATTCGCGAGAACCTGCCAGATACCGTCACGCTGCAGCAGCACTTCAAGAATCACGGATACTTCTCGCAAGGAATGGGGAAGCTCTTCCACGGTGGTATGGAAGATGAGCCGTCGTACAGCGTTCCGCACCAGAATCCAAAGGGCGGAGCGTATGCGCTGGAAGAGAATCTCCGACTGCAGAAGGAAGGGGGAAGGTCCACGACGAAGGATAAGGGGGAAAGCGAAGAGACGACCCGGATGCGCGGTCCCGCTACCGAGTGTGCGAATGTACCGGATGGAGCGTACCTGGACGGGAAGCTTGTGACGATGGCCGTTGACGCGCTGAAGCAACTCGCTCCGAGGGCAACGGCGGTGAATGAGAAAGATCGTCAGCCGTTCTTCCTCGGCGTCGGATTTCAGAAGCCGCACCTCCCCTTCTGTGCGCCGAAGAAGTATTGGGACTTGTATGATCGGACCAAGATCCCGCTGCCATATCCACATAAGCCGAAGAACGCGCCGGAGATCGCCTTCACCACCTGGGGGGAACTCCGTTCGTATTCGGACATCCCGGAGCTTGGTCCGTGCGACGAGGCGAAGACGAGGGAATTGATCCATGGATACTACGCGTGCGTGAGTTTCACGGACGCGCAGGTCGGGAAGCTGATGGCGGAACTTGACCGCCTCGACCTCCGGAAAAATACCGTGGTGATCCTCTGGGGCGATCACGGATGGAAGTTGGGAGAATACTCCCAATGGTGCAAGCACACGAACTTCGAATTGGACACGCACGTTCCGATGATCATTTCCGATCCGGACTTCCCGAAGGGGAAGAGAGTGAATGCCCTGACGGAATTCGTGGATATTTATCCGACCCTGTCCGATCTGTGCGGATTGCCGCTCACCAGCGACTTGGAAGGCATGAGCATGGTTCCCCTGATGGAGGATCCGAATGCCAAATGGAAGACCGCGGCATTCAGCCAATATCCCCGGCCGAAAAAGATGATGGGGTATTCCATGCGGACGGACCAATACCGGTACACGGAATGGATCGAGATCAAGACGAAGGTAGTCAAGTATTCCGAATTGTATGACCTGAAGAACGATCCGCTCGCGAAGGAGAATATCGTGGAGAAGCCCGAGAACAAGGAGCTTGTTGCGAAGCTGCATGAGAAAATGCTTGCCGGTTGGCAAGGAGCAAAACCATAAGGTCGACAATTCATTCACGTAACTCATACTCACCAACTCATTCTGGAGGCTGTCATGAGAAATACTGTACGAATTGGTGTCGTCGCTCTGCTGCTTGCGGGGATCGCGACGCTGTCACAGGCGCAGATCACGTCCGCCGCCTCGGGAAATTGGAACGCGCCCGGAACATGGGTGGGTGGCGTGGCGCCGACGGCCGCGAATGACGTGGTCATTGCGAACGGCCACACGGTGACGCTCAACACGAACGCTGCTGCGGCCTCGATCACCGTGGGTCAGGGGGTGAGCGGCGTTCTCACATTCTCGAATGCCTTATCGGATACGCTGACCGTCACAGGGGACATTACGGTCGCAGCCGGTGCGTCATTCATCGTCCCGGCCCAGGTCCTCACCACGGGATCGACGACCAGTGCATCGACGGTCATCACGGGAGTGGCTTCCACCGCGGGACTTGTGGTAGGAATGAACATCAGCGGCACCGGCATCCCGGCGGGTTCGAAGATCACCGCCTTCGATGCATCGACGATCACCATTTCCTTGGCTGCAACGGTCACAGGTACCGGAGTTGCGATCGCAGCAGGATTTGACAACGCACTCGTGCTCGGCGGAAACCTGGTCAACAACGGAACGTTCGACCTTTCCTATGGTTATGGCGCAGGCGTGTGCAATACGACGCTGAACAACAAGACCGGAGATCAATCCATCAGCGGCGCAGGCACCACGACACGGTTCCGGTTGGTGACGCTGGACAAATCCGCCGTGGCGAACAAAGTGAATGCATCCATCAACGTGGCCGTTTCGACGATCACATTCACGGCTGGGACGTGGGAACAGAGTGCAGGGCGATTGATGACGACCTCAACGGTCCAAGTGGGAACGGCGGCCACCACAACCGCCCTGAACATCGTTGGCTCCGGAAGCGCGGCCATCGGTGGAAATCTGAATGTGTACGGCTCGCTTCTGGTGAACACGACCGACTCCGTGTTGGTCGGAGCTGGCACCGGCAAGATCGACCTGACGAACGTGGTTGGAGCAGTTGGGACGTTCACCAAGGGAACGGTTGTTATCCTGGGAAAGATGGCCATCGCATCGGTTTCCGCAGTGACGATCAACGGAGCGAACATCATCATCGACCCCAAAGCCTTCACGGCGACGGATTATGCGTTCCGCTACACGACCGGCACGGGCGGCGTCAACGCGCTCACATTCACGAGTGGAACCGTTACGATCATGAATCCTAATCCCACGAGCGGCGCAAATCCGGAACTCGCAATGTCTTCCTCGGTCGCGATGGTATCTTCCGGTGATGCGACATTCATCTTAGGACAGGGAGCCGGTACGACGGCGAGCACGGCGGGATTCCGGATCAACTTGAATACGACGAATAAATTGAACAACCTCACGGTCAACACCGGATCGGTCGGCGTCACTCTTTCGGCCGCCCTCACGGTCAACGGAACATTGACGGTGACAAGTTGCGGAACGTTGGGCGGCGCGTTCACGTGGACTGCTTCCCGGTACGTCTTCAACGGCAGCGTCGCGCAGGTGACCGGAACCATCATGCCGGCGACAGCGAAATACCTGGAGGTCAATAACCCGGCAGGCGTCACATCATCGCAGGCGCTGGCGCTGGACACGCTCCGGCTGGTTTCCGGAACGCTCTCGGGTCCATTCACGGCGACAGTCACCTTGTCCGGCGGAACGGACGTTCCGGTGGACGGCGTCGTGATTCCGCAGGAATTCTCGATGTCTCAGAATTATCCGAACCCGTTCAATCCAAGTACCGTCGTCAGGTATCAGGTGCCAGGAGTCAGCATGGTTGACCTGCGCGTCTTTGATCTGCTTGGACGCGAAGTGGCGGTTCTGGTGAACAGCGTCAGGAATGCGGGAACGTATGATGTGTCCTTTGATGCGTCGCCATTGCCCAGCGGCGTGTATCTCGCTCGCATCGCGGCGGGAACGTTCACTGCAACGAAGCGGATGGTGCTAACGAAGTAAAGGGAATGCGCTGTTCTGCCATGGACCGGAGCGGACATCCTTCGGTCCGTGGCATACTTTACGCTCGCCCCGGGTAACAATGATCACGCAAGAGGATTTTTCATGATTCAATCACGACGTGATTTTCTCCGCACTACATCGCTCGTAGGGTTTGCTTCCCTCGCCGGGGTCGCATCTCTGAAAGAGGCATTCGCCCAATCATTTTCTGGAACCGTCACGCGGAGGCGAAAGAATGTCCTCTTCATCGCAGTCGACGATCTTCGGCCGGAGCTCGGCTGTTATGGCCATCCGATGGTGAAGTCGCCGAATATCGACGCGTTGGCGAGCCAGGGTCTTCTCTTTGAACGCACGTATTGTCAACAAGCGATCTGCGGACCAACGCGCGCCAGTCTGTTGACCGGCAAGCGTCCGGATACGACCGGGATCTATGATCTGAAGACTCATATCCGCACGACGATGCCGGATGTCGTCACGCTGCAGCAACATTTCAAGAACAACGGCTACACTTCTATTGGGGTCGGGAAGCTGTTCCATGTGGGAATGGAGGATCCGGCCTCCTATAGCGTTCCCCACAACAACGGTGACGGAAGCGCCTACGCCCTCGAGGGAAATCTCAAGCTGTTGAAAGAGGGAGGAAAGACGACCAAGGATGGAGCGGCCGAGGATGGCTCCCCCGCGTCGACCCGCATGCGGGCGAACGCGACGGAGTGTGCGGACGTTCCGGACGATGTATATCTGGACGGAAATATCGCGCAACTCGCATTGGAGTCCCTTCAGCAATTGGCCCTGAAGGCAACAGCGTCTAAGGATGGACAGCTGTTTTTCCTGGGTGTTGGATTCCGAAAACCGCACCTTCCGTTCTGCGCGCCAAAGAAGTATTGGGATCTGTATGATCGCTCAAAGATCTCCATGCCGTATTCGGAGAAGCCGAAAGATGCGCCGGATATTGCCTTTACAACGTGGGGAGAACTCCGGTCCTATTCGGACATCCCGGACGTCGGACCATGCGATGAAGCAAAGACGAAGGAACTCATCCACGGATATTATGCCTGCGTGAGCTTTACCGATGCGCTCGTCGGCAAGCTTCTCGCGGAACTTGACCGGCTCGACCTCCGGAAGGACACCATCGTCATACTCTGGGGCGACCATGGGTGGAAGCTGGGTGAGTATTCCGCATGGAGCAAGCACACGAACTTCGAACTCGATACGCGCGTTCCGATGATCCTTTCTGATCCGGATGCACCAAAGGGGATCCGGACGAAAGCGCTCACGGAATTCGTGGACATCTATCCCACCCTGAGCGACCTGTGCGGACTGCCGGTGGCGAAGGACCTGGAAGGCGTCAGCATGGTCCCGCTATTGGAGGACCCGAAACGGCCGTGGAAGAAAGCGGCGTTCAGCCAGTACCCCCGCCCGAAGAAGATGATGGGATATTCCATGCGGACCGAGCGGTACCGATACACCGAGTGGATCGATCAGCAAACGAACGAAGTGAAATACCGGGAACTCTACGACATGACGAACGATCTTCTCTGCAAGGAGAATATCGCGTTCAAACCGAAGAATGCGGCGCTCGCGGCATCGATGCATGAAATGATGAAAGCCGGCTGGCAAGGCGCGAAGCCGTGGTGATCGTGCCGTGATTCAATCGATGTCTAAGGGAATAGACGAAGAAATGAACACGTCGAAACTGGAGGGTTACCTTCCAAGGGCGATCTTCTTGTGTGTCTTCTTTCTCTGCGCCGTGGTACTTGTTGCACCTGGACGGTCACTGCAGCAAAAGAACACGCGTCCTGATTCGCTTGGCTTCGAAAACGAATACGTCCGGGTCGTTCGCGATGTGGCCTCCTGTGGAAAGGCGCACTCCCCGGGTTTGGGAACGCGTGTGGTCGTGGCGCTCGCGAAGTGCAACTGACCGATCCGCGTGTTCACGAAACAGGGCGTCCCGGTTCGGGAATTCAAGTCCTGAACATGGTCCGGTTCGCTGAATCGGTCGTTCATGTAGTCAGAAATCTCAGTACAATCCCATTGTTCAATATCGTGATTGAATTCAAAAGGATATCCCTATGAATAGAAGAGCCTTCATGAAGGCCAGCGGGCTGCTTGCAGGTGCGTGTGCTGTCGGAGAGCGAGCGTTGGGTCGCGGATTGTCCTCGCTCCTGCGGGGACCGGAGAAGAAGCCCAATATCATCTTCATCCTTGCGGATGATTACGGCGTCGGAGAGGTGGGGTGCTACGGTGCTGACAACTACAAAACTCCCCATATCGACAAACTTGCAGAAGGCGGCATTCGGTTCACCCATGCGTACACGCCGTCGCTCTGCGGACCATCTCGGGCTTGCATCTTGTCCGGGCGATACGCGTTTCGCACTGGCGGGACGAATCAGGACAAAGTAGGACTGCTCAAACCCGCCGATGAAACCATCATGCCCTCGATCCTGAAATCGGAGGGATACGCGACGATGATGGTGGGGAAGTGGAGCCAAATGCCTCTCGAACCGAGTGATTGGGGTTTCGACGAGTATCTTCGATTTCAGGGGAGCGGACTGTATTGGAATACGCAGCCGAAGGCGAAGGCCTACACTATCAATGGCAAGAAGACGCCATTGCTCGATGGCGAGTACCTGCCTGACAAGATGCACGATTTCGTCGTCGACTTTCTTGCGCGTCATACGAACGATCGATTCTACATCTACTATTCGCTATCGCATATCCACAGTGACATTCTTCCCACACCCGAAAGTGGGTCGGACAGCAAGAACATCTATGCCGACAATATTGCCTATATGGATAAACTTGTCGGGAAACTTGTCGCCGAACTCGATCGCCTCAAGTTGCGGGAAAATACCATGATCGTCTTCTTCGGCGACAACGGCACGGCCAACAAATATTCGGATCAAGCGACGATCGGCGGCCGGCGTTTGATCGGTGCAAAGGGCTCCATGCTCGAAGGCGGCAGCCTCGAACCGATGATCGTGAACTGGCCCGGCACGGCTCCTGCAGGAAAGGTCTCTGACGCGATGATCGATTCGACGGATTTCGTGCCGACGTTCGCTGAATTGGCCGGTGCGAAGCTACCTCAGAACAGAATCATCGATGGGCACAGTTTCGCCACGCAGATTCACGGTGACCTTGGGAAGCCGCGAGAGTGGGCCTACATCCAGCTTGCTGGGCAATGGTATACTCGTGAAGCTGGTTGGAAATTGAACCAGAAAGGAGAACTCTTCGACATGAAGAACGCGCCATTTGAGGAAATTCTCGTGGCAGCGAATACGACAGATCCTTCAGCGATCGCCGCACGCAAACGCCTCCAGGCCGCGCTTGATCTGTTGAATCCCGCCGGTGGGATCCTGGACGATGGAGACGGCACTGGCCGGCATGCGAACAAGGCCAAGAAGAACAAACGTTGAACCAAGTCATTTCAATCGCAGCAACGCGGGTGGCATGAGCATGACGAAAAAGATGGCTTTGACCAAACAGACATACGGAGAGCCATGAAACTGGCACGACGTGATTTTCTCCGAACAGCTTCGCTGCTCGGGGCGGCATCAGTTGTTGGAGCGTCCTCCTTCAAGACTGCATTCGCGCAAGCCTTGGAAGGAACGGTCCGCCCGTGGCGTAAGAACATCCTCTTCATCGCGGTCGATGACCTGCGGCCAGAACTCGGCTGCTACGGTCATCCGATGATCAAATCGCCGAACATTGACGCGCTGGCCCAGACCGGAGTTCTCTTTGAACGCACCTACTGTCAGCAAGCAGTCTGCGGACCAACGCGGGCGAGTTTGCTCACCGGAAAGAGGCCGGACACGACGAAAGTGTACGATCTGAAAACGCATATCCGTGATACGATGCCGGATGTTATCACGCTTCAGCAGCATTTCAAGAACAATGGGTACTTCTCGGAAGGCATCGGGAAACTGTTCCACTCCGGGATGGAGGACGAAGCCTCCTACAGCATCCCGCATCGGTCTCCTCCGGGTGGCATCTATGCACTCGAGGAAAATCTCAATTTGCAGAAGGAGGGTGGAAAGCCGGGAAGCGAGACATCCGAAGAGGCCGGAAAGATGCGCGGACCCGCAACCGAAGCCGCAGATGTTCCTGATGAGGCCTACCAAGACGGCAAGATGACTCAAATGGCCATCGAATCGCTGAGGAGGCTGGCACCCAAGGCGCAAGCGAAGAATGAAAAGGACCGCCAACCCTTCTTCCTCGGCGTGGGCTTTCGAAAACCGCACCTACCTTTCACTTCACCAAAGAAATACTGGGATCTCTACGATCGCAGCAAGATCCCTCTCCCGTATCCCGACAAGCCAAAGAATGCGCCTGACATTGCCTTTACCACTTGGAACGAGCTGCGCAAATATTCCGATATCCCCGACGTCGGGAAATGCGATGAAGCTAAGACCCGAGAACTGATTCACGGGTACTATGCCGCTGTCAGTTTTACCGATGCTCAGGTAGGGAAAGTTCTCGCGGAACTTGATCGATTGGATCTGCGCAAGGACACGATCGTCATCATTTGGGGTGATCATGGATGGAAGTTGGGGGAATATTCGATGTGGTGTAAACACACGAACCTCGAACTGGATACACATGTCCCGATGATCATTTCTGATCCCGATTACCCGAAAGGCCAGCGTGTCCACGCATTGACGGAATTCGTCGACATCTATCCTACCCTGGCCGGCCTCTGCGGACTTCCTGTCGCGAACGACCTTGAGGGCACGAGCATGGTGCCACTCATGGAAGATCCGAATCGCCAATGGAAGAAGGCGGCCTTTAGTCAGTATCCGCGTCCAAAGAACATGATGGGATATTCCATCCGAACCGATCAGTATCGATACACCGAGTGGATCAACCAGAAGACGAAAGAAGTCAAAGAGCGGGAACTTTACGATTTGAAGAACGACCCGCTCTGCAAGGAGAGCATTCTTTTGAAACCGGAGAACGAGAAGCTCGTGGCAGACCTGCATGAGATGATTCAAGCGGGATGGCAGAGGGCGAAGCCTGAGTAGCCGAATGTCCGGTCAACAATCAGGGACAAGAGGAGACGTGTGAGGTGAAACGACGGGAATTCATCAGGTCTGCTGGACTCTTCGCCGGAACGATCATCGCAAGTGAACGAACCGTCGGTAGATTGTTTCGGCGCGCGGGACATTCCGGCGGGAGTCGTCCGAACATCCTGCTCATCATTACCGATCAACAATCCGCAGATGCAATGAGTTGCCGCATGGGAAAGGAGTTCCTTCGGACACCGGCGATGGACAGCATTGCCGCTCGCGGTGTGACCTTCACGCGTGCGTACACCGCGAATCCCCTCTGCGTGCCGGCGCGCTCGTCGTTTCTGACCGGACAGTATCCGCATGTGACCGGAGTTCAATCGAACGACATGTCGAAAAGCCTTGCGGGGCGTTTCAAATGCCTCGGGACGTACTTCTCTGAAGCCGGATACGAGACGGCATATTTCGGCAAATGGCATACACCGATCCCGATCAAAGAGCTCGCGGCCCACGGCTTTCAGACAACGGGCGCGATCAAGAACAACGGCATCGATTCGGAGATCCCAGTTCTCGCGACGGAGTTCATACGTCGGAAGCGCGATTCGCCCTTCCTGCTTGTCACGTCCTTCGTCAATCCGCACAACATTTGCGAATGGGCGAGAGGAGATGCACTTCCGGATGGAACGGTGGGCGATCCTCCACTGCCCGAGTTCTGTCCGCCGATGGTTTCGAACGCCGAACCGATGACGGATGAAACCGATACGATGCTCCACATGCGTCGGTCCATGCAGGCGAGTCCGATGTTCCCGGTCGGAACGTTCGACGAGGCGAAGTGGCGTCAGTATCGCTGGGCCTACTTCCGCATGGTCGAGCGGGTCGATGGCTACCTCGGCCAGATATTGACGGCCCTGGAGGAAACAGGACAGCAGCATTCGACCGCAATTGTCTTCATGAGTGACCACGGGGATATGCAGGGGATGCACGGATGGAATCAAAAAACCGTATTTTATGACAACGCGGCGCGAGTGCCGTTCATGATCGCGCATCCTTTCTATGCGGTTCCTCGCGAGTCGGTTCGACTGGTGAACACCGGCTTGGACCTGCTGCCGACGCTTCTGGAGATCGGGGAGATTCCCCGCCCGGCGGCATTACCGGGATTGAGCTTGCTCCCCAGCGTACGCGATGAGAAGGTCTCCGACCCTCGCGCATATGTCGTCTCTCAGAGCCACATGGTGCAAGGGGCTCCGATCGATGGATCGAAGCCTGAGGCCCGGGGACGGATGGTTCGGACGAAGCGGTTCAAGTACTGCGTCTATGACTTCGGCGAGAGACGCGAATCGTTGGTCGATATGGAGCGCGATCCGGGCGAAACGCAGAACCTCGTCGGCAATGCGGAGTATGGCGAGGTTCTTCTTGAACACCGCCGGATTCTTGCAGAGTTCTGTCAAACGAACGGAGACAATTTCCCGTATGTTCCATGATATGGAATTGATGATGAGAACAGGAGTATGCGAATGCCGTTGTACGTGAACGACATCCCGCTGAGTGAACAAGAAGTGTATGAGGAGAAGAATCGCCTCCGGCCGAAGCATGAAGAGGTGTTTCAATCGTTGTCCGAGCAGGAGCGTGAGCAGCAGCTGCGTGCATGGGCGCAGGAGAACGTCGTCGAGCGGATCTTGCTTCGACAGGCTGCGGAAGAATACGGGAAGCAGCTTCCGAAACCGTATTTTGATGAGCTCTATGCCTCGCTCTTGGCTGAGCAAGGCGGAGAAGCGGAGTTCCTGCGTCGGCTCGAGACGCATGGATCATCGCTCGTAGAGTTCCGTCAGGAATTCGACCTCCAGCTCTCGATCGAACGGTTGATCGATTCGGTGACAACGGATGTCCCCGCCTTGGAAGATGCGGAACTGCGGAACCAGTATGAATCAGATCCCTCGCGCTATAGAACGCCGGATCTCGTTCGCGCGGGTCACATCGTTCTCTACGTCAACGAGCAACGCTCGCGGGACGAAGCGCTTCGGGGGATCCGTGAGATTCAACAGAAGCTGAACGAGGGGACGGCGTTCGAATCACTCGCTGCCCGGTATTCCGATTGTCCGGAGAATGATGGGGACTTGGGATTCTTTCCCCGCGGGGAGATGGTCGAGGAGTTCGAGAGTGTCGTCTTCGCCATGACGCCGGGCGAGGTCAGCAACGTGATCGAAACACCGTTCGGATTTCATATCGCGAAGCTGTACGAGAAGCGCCCCGGCGCGCAACTCGCGTTCGATGAAGCCAGGGAGTCGATCCGTGAAGGACGCGTTCACGAGTTGAAGGATCGTCTGTTGGAAGACTTTATCGACACCCTCCGCGCGGCAGCAACCATCGTCGAGAAGCCCTGAATCGCCGCATGCTTCAGCCACGCAACAAGCCGCTCAACTCGCTTCTGGTCAAACCCGCCGGTCCGGACTGTAATCTGGACTGCACCTACTGCTTCTACCTCGAAAAGAGCGAACTCTTTTCACCAGGAACTCACCGTATGTCGGTGGAGACGCTGGAGATTCTCATTCGCCAGGCCATGGAACAAGGGGAACCGCATGTCTCGTTCGCCTGGCAGGGGGGAGAACCCACGTTGATGGGATTGCATTGGTTCGAACAGGCGGTTGAATTCCAGAAACAATACGGCGGCGGCAAGTCCGTTGGCAACGGGCTCCAAACAAATGGGCTGCTCCTCGATTCCGATTGGGCGAAGTTCCTGAAGAAGTACGAGTTCCTGGTAGGCCTCTCGATCGATGGTCCACAGCGTATTCATGACACATATCGCGTGACGCGCGGACGGAAGGGCTCTTGGGAAGTCGTTGCCGCGAAGGCGAAGATGTTGATGGCGGAAGGTGTTGAAACAAACGCCTTAACCGTTGTGACCAGCGAATCAGCAGAGCATCCTGAGGAGATCTACGGTTATCTGAAAGCACTCGGATTTCGGTACATGCAGTTCATCCCCTGTGTCGAGGGGAGTGCGGATGATCCGTCGGCTGTGGCTTCGTTCTCCGTCTCGGCGGAAGCGTACGGCCGCTTCCTAGTTCAGATGTTCGACCTGTGGCACAACGACTTCGAGAACGGCCTGCCGACCACCTCTATCCGCTACTTCGATTCTGTCTTTCACAAGTATGTCGGCATGTCCGCCCCAGACTGCACGCTGGGACGCACGTGCGGCACGTACGTTGTCGTCGAGCACAACGGCGACGTATTCTCATGTGACTTCTTCGTTGAGCCAAAATGGAAACTGGGGAATATCGCGACGGACCGTCTTGACGAGATGCTGAATTCAGATCAGCAAACGGCATTCGGCGAATGGAAGGCCGACCTTCCTGAAATGTGCCGCTCTTGCCGCTGGCTTCGGAATTGCTGGGGGGGATGCACCAAGGATCGGATCCGCGATCCGCAGCTGACGGATCCGAACCACTTCTGTCGTTCCTACATGATGTTCTTCGAACACGCCGATCACATTTTTACCGAGATGGCGGTCCACTGGAAACAGCGTGCGCCCCTCAGACCTGCAGCCTCACCGCGATCATCGGATGGAGGTTAGTGCCGATCAGAGAGGAGGCTCCGCAGGAACATCACGTCGAGCGCGTCCTTTTCACGCTTTGTCTGTTTCATCTTCCACAGGAGTTCGGGAGAAGCGAACGGTATTGCTACACCGCGAATATCGACGACGAGAATCTCAGATGAGGCAGCATCATACGTGATCCCCGCAGCGGAAAGCAAAAGGTCGACAACGATCTCGTCAGCGATTCGGACTACCACATACTGCTCGAGGTCACCATCCCGGAGTTCTCGGACCGCCTTATCGGGGAGCGTCTCAAGCGCACTGCGAACGGCGGCCTGATTGTCCGATGACGCCTCAATGAGAAGATCAATGTCCTCCGTTGCCCGAACAAACCCGGCTTGAATCATCGCCATCCCACCGATAACGATGTACTTCGCCTGACGGACATTCAACTCGTGGCAGAGATGAAGGAGATCGTCTATCGTGGGGGGGCGGGATTCTTTCCCCGTGACATCATCTGGATCGACCATCGTTGACTTTCTTCAAAGGTTTTGAACCGGTGAACTCCTTTGGGAATGAAAGGCTTGCCCTGACGAAGAGCGATGACCAGTTCCAAGAATTGAGCGGCTTGAAGAAGTCCGCCTCCTCGGCGGCGATTTCCAATCGTCTTCATTGAAGTGTGCTGCATGATTCAAGTTACTCGAAAAGGGGGCGAACGGCAAGATGCCAGAGCGCCGCAGGTTACTTCAGGACACTGCGGAAGAACTCCGGGTCATGCTGGATGATGCGCTCGAGGCGCGGACGGGAGATCTGCAGCATCGCAGCGGCGCGGCTCTTGTTCCCGTTCACAAGACGAAGGATCTCGCGGACGAGATGCCGTTCCGTGTGCTCAAGGGTTGCTTCCCGAACCGGCAGACGAAGGATGACGTGATCGCCGGTGGTGACATCGTCGACGGCAAGCATGGGCGGGGGCGCCGGGAGAAAGCGGTTTGTGTGAGCGGCGAGGTCGATGTGTTCGGCATCGATGGTGCTGTCTTCAGTCAGGACGACAGCACGCTCCAGCGCATGCATCAGCTCTCGGACGTTGCCATCCCATCGATGAGTCGAGAGTTTTTCCCGCGCCGCAGGGGTGAGATGTACCAGATCCTTCCCCGAGAGTTCTGCGAACCGGGAGAGGAAATGATTGATCAACAAGGGGATGTCCTCGCGTCGGTCGCGCAGCGGCGGGAGGGAAAGCGGCACGACGTTCAGCCGATAGAAGAGGTCCGAGCGAAACAGGTTGCGCCGGACCAGGTCCGAAAGGTCGCGACTGGTTGCGGCGATGATCCGCGCGCCGACGCGGACATCGTGAACGCCGCCAACCCGACGCATGGACTTCTCTTCCAGCACCTTCAACAACTTCGACTGCACCGCCGGGCTGATATCCCCGATCTCATCAAGGAAGATGGTTCCTTGACCAGCCAATTCAAAGAGCCCAAGCTTCCGTTCTCGCGCATCCGTGAACGCCCCCTTCTCATGGCCGAAGAGTTCCGATTCGAGAAGCGCCTCGGGAAGCGCCGAACAGCCGATCTCGATGAACGGATGTTCACGGTTTGGACTGTTGTAGTGGATGGCCTTGGCGAGCATGCCTTTTCCGGTCCCCGTCTCGCCGAGGATCAGAACGGTAAGAGCGGAATTGCTTGCGACCTTCTGTGCGCGCGCAATAGTTGCCAGCAAGGTGGGGGCTGAACCAACAATGCGGGAAAAATCATATACGCGCGATTGGACATCGATGTAGGTCTGCTGGTCGGCGCGGGCGTCCCGTTCGCGGAGCATCCGCTCGATCAGGTCGTAGAGTCGGTGCTGCTCGATTGGAATGAGAACGAAATCGCGGACGCCCGACTGGATCAGCCGTACCGCGGTTCGATGATCGGGTGTTTCGTTGATCGCCGCGACGACGAGTTGTGGGTGGCGCTGAAGAAGCGCCGGCATCGCGGCGAGCAGCTCGGTGCCTTCGTTCGTCGGTTCGACGATGAGGATGTTCGGTGCCGCGACTGTGCCTCGACGAGACGTGAGCGACGCGAGGGTCGTCGGTTCGATCTGCACGCCAGTGAATTC
>Ga0209287_10000387_pt1 | contig 27432 bp, 20 predicted proteins | sample PPLLak3cmMay2015_2_FD_187255 | JGI IMG/M metagenome (GOLD analysis project Ga0209287, IMG submission 187255) | Freshwater sediment microbial communities from Prairie Pothole Lake near Jamestown, North Dakota, USA - PPLs Lake P8 Core (1) Depth... | ecosystem: Environmental > Aquatic > Freshwater... | reverse complement strand
CCAAATCTTATTTTCCTGCCGCTGACTGAAAATTCTCTTTCGCTTTCATTTATATCAGGAGGAAGAACCGGTATTCCATGAATGCCGCATTCGGCTATGAATTTCACCACGCTGTCGGTGGAATTCATTTCACTTGTTAAAAGCGAGGCCATGAACTCAACCGGATAATGCGTCTTTAAAAACGCGGTTTGGTATGCGATAAGGGCGTATGCCGCGCTGTGAGACTTATTGAAACCATAGCCGCCGAATTTATCGATTAGGGAAAAAAGCCTGTCAGCCTCTTCTTTTGAAACGCCGTTTGCCGTCGCGCCGCTGACAAAACGTTCTCTCTGCGCCGCCATGATTTCTGCAATCTTCTTGCCCATAGCCTTCCGGAGATCATCCGCCTCTGCCATCGAATATCCGGCCAGAACGCCAGCGATCTTCATAACCTGCTCCTGGTAGACAATAACACCGTAAGTCTCCTTCAGGATAGGCTCCAATTCCGGAACGGGATACTCGAAGGATCGCCGCCCGTGTTTTCTTTCCACATAATCGTCTATCATCCCGCTTTCTATGGGGCCTGGCCTGTATAGAGCGACAAGAGCGGTTATGTCATCAAAATTTTCAGGCATAACCCTTTTCAGGAGGTCCTTCATCCCCTTGCTTTCAAGCTGAAAGACTCCGGTCGTATCTCCTGCAGAAAGGAGACGGTATGTGGCCGGATCATCAAGGGCGAGTGTTTCCATATCGGGAGGAGTCTTCCCCTGTTTTGAAATCAAAGAAAGAGTGTTTGCTATAACGGTAAGGTTGCGAAGTCCCAGAAAATCAAATTTTACAAGTCCTATCTTTTCAACCCGTTTCATATCATACTGGGTTACAAGTTCGTCGTTCTTGCCGCTGTAAAGAGGAAGGTATTCATCAAGCGGTTTGTCCGCTATGACAACACCTGCGGCATGAGTGGATGCATGGCGCGGCAGCCCTTCAAGCGTCCTGCATATGCCTATCAGTTCCGCAATCTCAGGCTTCTGACCGGCCAGCTCATTCAGTCTCGGCTCCTGTTTCAATGCCTCATCAAGGCTTATATTCAGAACATCAGGGATCATCTTTGCTATTTCATCAACTTCGCGAAGCGGTATATCAAGAGCCCGCCCAACATCTCTTATTACTGCCCGCGTCTTCATCGATCCGAAGGTTATAATTTGGGATACCTGTTTTTCACCATACTGGTCGACAACATATTTCAATACCCTGTCACGTCCGTTTATGCAGAAATCAACATCAATGTCCGGCATGCTTTTACGGTGCGGGTTCAGAAAACGCTCAAAGATGAGTCCGTGCTCGATAGGGTCAAGACCGGTAATTCCAAGCGAGTATGCAACAAGGCTCCCCGCTGCAGACCCCCTCCCGGGGCCGACAGGAATATTGTTTTCTCTAGCATACTGAATAAAATCGGCAACTATCAGAAAATATCCTGAAAAACCCATCGAAACAAGAACCGACATTTCATGCTCAAGGCGCTTTCTGTATAAATCTTCATCCACAGAAGGATTTTTTGATTTTATTTTAATCAGCACCCTCTCAAAGCCTTCTCTGACTTTATCCGCAAGAAGTTCTTCCTCGGTTTGGCCTGGAGAAGTATTGAACTTCGGGAAATGATAAGTGTTGAAATCAAGTTCAAGATTGCATCTTGCCGCTATCTTTCCCGTATTTTCAATTGCATCGGGAGTTCCGGCGAAAAAGGAGCTCATCTCCTCACCGGATTTGAAATAAAGCTGATCGGTCTCAAATTTAAAGTGCGACGAATCCTTGACGGTTTTACCTGTCTGGATACACAGGAGAATCTCATGAGCCCTGGCATCTTCCTTGTCGAGATAATGGCAGTCATTGGTTGCAACTAACGGAATAGACAATCTATTTCCCATATCGATGAGGGCTGCATTTACTTTTTTCTGAATATCTATCCCGTTATGCTGGAGTTCAAGAAAAAAATTATTTTCACCGAACAGTTCCTGATAGAAATATGCGGCTTCGTCCGCTTCAGCAATTTTCCCTTCGCCAATAAGCCCCGGGATTTCTCCATGCAGACATGCCGAAAGGGCTATAAGGCCCCCGCAGTACTCCTTGAGCACATCTTTATCTATTCGCGGTTTATGGTAAAAACCATCTATCTTCGCGATAGACACAAGCTTGCACAGATTTCTGTAACCTTCATTGTTTTCGGCAAGAAGGATAAGATGTGAAACACCCTTGCTGTCCTGAGGAGTTTTGTCTGTAAGCTTTCGCGGGGCAAGATAGCATTCGCATCCTATGACAGGTTTGATACCCTCATCAACCGCCCTTAAATAAAATTCAAGGGCGCCGAACATGGTCCCATGGTCCGTAATAGCCACAGCATCCATGCCGAAATCCCGCACACGGTCGAGGAGATGATTGATTCTTATGGCTCCGTCAAGGAGGCTGTATTGTGTATGAACATGAAGATGAACGAAAGAAGATGTCCCTTGCATATTTGTATAACCTGATGGTTTGGTGGTTTGGATCTTAAGCTGATCTTTTCCATGTACTGTTAAGTGACAGTTGTAAGATCTCGCGAGTTGCTTAGTCATTGTGATGCTCAACGAGACTGTCGAAAAAGTCGAATTTAGGCTCAATTTTCAAATCATCCGAAAAAAGTATCTTTTTCGGACTGATTTTAAAGCAGTTGTATAGTCACACTAAATGCCCGACATACAACTATTTAGAGGGTTCCCGTCATCACCCTTCATTTTTCTTCTCTTTTTCATTGGAGGCCCTCTGACAGACACATAATCGATAAATTTACTTGTCCGACAGGCTCAACGCCTAAGCTCACTGGTGGCTATGGAGCGCAGCGGAGTAGCCATCCAGTGCAGCGCCTCATTCGGCATTTTTGCATTTCAATAATTTACGAAATCGTGACAAAGTAAGCATGCAATCAGTATGCAATCCGTAACCGGCAAAACTGGCAATATAGAACCTGAGATCAAAATGCTGTGACTGATCATATGCATCAAATTTAGGATCGCTAAGAATTGCTTTAAGTTTTTTACTGCGCGGATTATGATTAGCTAAGATAAAAATCACTTCAGGCTTATCACTGACATTCAGCGCGACATTGGCATTGCTCTTACCTTTCTTGAATTTAAGCAGTCCAAGTTTATAGAGTTGATTAAACTGGTTCTGCATGCTGAGTAGCAGGTCTTTGAAACGGCTGCTGTTCGAAATAAAGTCATCAATATCTTTGAGATGCTTGAGCAATCCGGCCTTGCCGCTCAGCGCGCCGTCGGCGTACTTCATCTCGATAAAGGCGGCTTTACACTTGCTGCCTTTCTTGCGCTGTGAGGCAAGCCAGCGTATTGCCAAAATGTCAAAACGAGCCCCCTGATCCGAATCGGCAACTTCAATGTCAGAAATAAAATACTCGCTTTCATTCGAGATAGTAGAGTCGTTATTTTCACGCGCAACCAACTGCTGAAATTCCCGCTCTGGCTTGTGATGTCCAGAGAAATAGAAATCCATTATTCCCTTGAGGTACTGGAATGAGCTTTCCCATGTCTTTGCCGCATCTTGGCTTTTAATGGTGTCAGGTAAGGCAGGCCTTGGCACTCCTGACTTATTGTACTCTTTGTCGAAGAATGCATTGTAGGAGCCATTACACTGTTCATTAACTCTCAGAATATTGCCGCCCCGGTAGTAGATATTGATGTAGTCCTTACGAATTGATAGCATCAGCGTATGGTCCTGTTGTACTCGTTTGAGTATAGGGTGCAGCAAGCCATATGGATTTAGCAGGTCATCCATAAAAGTTTGAGACAATGCTTTCATTTATACCTCCCACCATTCGCCATCATTATGAGCCTCCACATTGGGGAACAGCTCAGGATATTTCTCGGGGAAAAAACTGTGAATCGGAACCACATTGCGCGGGTTAATCGCTGATACTAGCTTTTTAAGCTCGCCCGGACTGGCGTGCCCTGATGTATGAATGCTATGTTTCGGAATCGAATTCCGCACAAGCCAGTCTTTGACCATATCGTAAGCACCCTGTTCCCAGTAACCTTCCCATTGCGAGTAGATGTAGATCGCCCCAGAAAGGCACTCTCCCCGCTCAAGGTCAAATCGGTGCAAAGGGCGGAAAAGCAAAGTCGATTTTTTGGATATCTGTTGAAGACCTTCAATAAATATACGATTTGCAGAGTGGCGTTTCAGCAAATCGAACCAAGCATTATTTTTAATCTGTACACGTTGGGCTTGAGGTACATACAAAGCGACATCTGACCAAGCGGACTGAGGGAGATTAACATTGCCTGTCGCCTCCAAAATTGCTGCTGTATAGAGATCGATAATCATCTTTCTCCCCGTTCTTTTTGAAGCCCTGAAAATTGAAACGATACGGTCAATATTCTGGCCTGATGTATGGATTATCGCCAAACCTTCGGCGCTGGAAAAGAGATGTACAAACTGGTTTTCGATTTCCTTTTCCGTGGGGAATCGCTGAGAATCGGTGATACGCCCAAGTGAAGACCCTTCTAAAAGCAGCGTATCTATGTTTTGTGGGGGATTGTCTGTCAGACGCTCAAACAATGACGCCTTACGGCCATGGGCACGAAAATCACCACTGTAGAAAATACTTTTTCCGCCACTTTCAATTTGAAGTGCGTAAGCGTCATAAGCCGAGTGATCTACAAGAAAGGGAGTTACACAAAAAGGACCGATGTTGAAGCTTTGCTCTGATTGGTAATTCCAACCCTTTGCTGGAGTGGGCCAGTTTCCCGGTAAGAAAGGGGCGGCAGCTTCAAGTACCCGGCGAGCAGCGGCACCCATGCCGACCGGAATTTTCTGAGAGATGTGAGCAAGTAAACCGAAATGGTCGAGATGGGGATGCGAAATTAGGATACCCAACAGGGACGGATCGCGACCGTCTAATCCGTTGATTTTAGGGAGATATCGACTATCGTTCTCTTCTGCATCCAGTGGAAGGCCGAAATCAACAAATAGTCTCTGACTGCAGCTTTCGACTTCAATGCAACTGCCACCTATTTGTTTGCTACCACGATGAATGCATGCACGCATGATGTTCCTATTTTGTTGCCGAACGCGACTATCGAAAAATTCGATTTTAGGCTCAATTTCCAAATCATCAGGAAAAAGTATTCTTTCTCGGACTGATTTTAAAGCAGTAGTATAGTCACACTAAAGTCAAGCACTGTCAGATCGACATAGCTGGACGTATTCCCTAAAGGATAACCGGCATCCAGCAGAATGGATTGCCCACCAGATATCACCTGGATACAGGTGCCACCAATCTCTCTGGTACCACGATGAATCAAGACTTCCATTTAACGATGACCTTCCTTGATGGCCAGGGAAATCTTTTCGATCTCGGCCTCAAGATTTCCAATCTCTTCGGCATCGACCGGCTTCCCTTCGAGCTTCCGCTTCTTAATGTAATACAGGTAAAAAAGAAGCCTATTCTCCAGGTAGGTACGTCCTGTGACCTGTTCGAGTCGGTCAGAATTATCCGGGAAGACGTAACCGTTATCACTCGGATATTTTTCAAAGTAGGTGAACATCAACCTCAAGTTTTCGTTGCAGTTACAACAGATAGGTTCGTCAATGCCAGGGAACGATGTAGATGCAAAATGGTTGTCATCCATCTGCTCACCACAAAACGGACAGTCATTTTTTTTATTTTCCATTTCACCTCAAACAGAAAAACTGTGTGACAATTTCAGGGGCAGCCATGATTTTTAACATTCTTCTCGCCTCAATTCTGGCATTTCCTTCGAACCTTTCACAACCGATAGAGTCGTCATGGAGTTATTGGAGCGTCCAATGGGTTATTGGCTTCTTCATTCAAAAAGATTAAAACCTTATAACTATTCATAAGTCAGGAGATAGAATTCACTATCCATAGCTCAATCAAGCCTGTAGTTCGGCGCTTCCTTGGTGATTATTACGTCATGAACATGGCTTTCACGCAATCCTGCCGCGCTTATTTTCACAAACTTTGCTTTCAGCCTCAATTCCTTGAGGGTCCGGCAGCCTACGTATCCCATTCCCGCCTTAAGACCTCCTACAAGTTGCAATATATTGGCGGAAAGCGAACCCCTGTATGGAACACGCCCGACTATCCCTTCAGGAACAAGCTTGTCTTCTTCAGTCTGATCTCCCTGGTAATACCTGTCCCTGCTTCCGGATTTCATCGCCTCAAGAGAGCCCATTCCTCTGTATACCTTGTAGCTCCTGCCCTGGAAAAATATCGACTCGCCGGGGCTCTCCTCCGTTCCGGCAAACAATCCGCCTATCATTACCACATGGGCTCCGGCGCCTATTGCCTTTGTCAGGTCACCCGAAAACTTGATACCGCCATCCGCAATAAGCGGAACTCCGGTTTTATCTGCAACCTTCCTGCAGTTCATTATTGCCGTCAACTGCGGCACTCCTGCGCCTGCGACAATCCTTGTTGTGCAGATTGAGCCGGGACCTATTCCTACCTTTACGCCATCGACTCCGGCTTTGACCAGGTCGCCCGCCCCCTTCTCTGTCGCAACATTTCCGGCAATAAGTTCGATATCCTTGAAGGTGCTTTTTAAAATCCTGACAGCCTCCATGACATTCTTTGAATGGCCGTGTGAGGTATCGATCAGAATGACATCGGCGCCTGCGCCCAGCAATTTTTCCGCCCGTTCCTCCATGTCAGGACCGACACCCACAGCAGCACCCACCCGGAGCCGTCCCATCCTGTCCTTGCATGCATTCGGAAATTTTTTAATTTTTTCAATGTCTTTAATTGTTATCATTCCCGTCAGCCTTCCCTTTTTATCAACCACGAGAAGTTTTTCAATCCTGTGCTTGTGCAAAAGCATTTTTGAATTTTCGAGCGAAATACCTTCTGAAACGGTGACAAGATTATCCTTTGTCATTACATCGGATACTTTCCTTTCAAGGTTTGTTTCAAAACGCAGATCCCTGTTGGTGACTATTCCGACAAGCTGATTGCCTTTCGTTACCGGCACCCCTGAAATTCTGTATTCCTCCATCAGCTTCAGCACTTCACGAACCTTCTGATCAGGATGAATTGTAACAGGATCCACGATCATGCCGCTTTCAGATTTTTTTACCTTATCCACCTCCATGACCTGGTTTTTAATACCCATGTTGCGGTGGATAAATCCTATCCCGCCTTCTCTTGCCATGCTTATGGCGGTCTGCGCCTCGGTCACAGTATCCATGGCTGCGCTGACGATAGGAATATTCAATGAAAGATTTTTCGTCAGTTGCGTAACCGTGTTAACATCTTTCGGCAGCACATCAGAATAGTTGGGAACAAGCAAAACATCGTCAAAAGAATAGGCATCATCAAGTTCTGCTTTGACCATGAGTACCTCCATATCATTAATATATACAATATGTTGATTGCTGTATTAATCTTTATTCAATAAAAGCGTAATAACATTTTCCGTCAATAAATAATATTTCCCCGAATAGCAGAAGGGGCTTTCTTTGGCAATGATTAAATTGCCTTTGCCTTGACAAAGAAGAGGCAGTCATACTAAAAGAAACAGGTCAAAACAGAAAATGACTCGAAGAAAACGAAGATTTTATAGAGAGCGGTTAAATAAATTTCATTTGCCATGTTGGGGTATGGGCTGACATGGCCTTAAACGGTGTGTATATTCATAGGTCCCAGAGACATAATCATGCTTATTGAAGTCAATCCCGAAAATCCGCAAAAACGCCTTATCAGGAAAGTAGTCGAAGTCCTGAAAAATGATGGCATTATAGCCTATCCTACAGATACATATTACGGTATCGGATGCGACATAATGAACAAAAGGGCAATCGAAAAAATATACCTTTTGAAACAAAGGGATAAAAAAAGGCCTTTCAGCTTCATATGTTCCGGACTCAAAAATATCAGCGACTATGCCAAGGTATCGAATTATGCATACAAGACCATGAAACGTCTTCTGCCCGGACCATACACATTTATACTCGAAGGCTCAAAACTCGTCCCCAAGATAATGCTTACAAACCGCAAAACTGCAGGAATAAGAGTTCCTGAAAACAAAATCTGCCTTGCGCTTGTGGAAGAACTCGGTAATCCTATCATAACTACAAGTGCCACAATGCCCGACGGCTCCGTTTTTGATAACCCATCTTTAATAAATGAATACTACCGTACAAGAATCGATATGGTAATAGATGGAGGTCCTGTTCCGGGGCAACCATCCAGCGTAATATCGATGATAAATGACATTCCCGAAATAATCCGCGAGGGATGTGGGGACACTTCAACTCTGTAAATAGAATCCTGACGGCAAGACCTTTTCATAACATCTGATTAAACAGCTTGCACAGGTAGTGGGTTCTGCCGTTTTGCAAGTAATTTTTACGAAACACAACAACGCCCCCTGATTCTCGATAAAGAGAGACAGGCAGAGACAAAATAACGGCTTCGTGAGCGCATATTCACTGGGGCTGTCCAGGTCTAATAGGAGTGAATCTACTACCGTTGACGAAGCCTGGTCTTGTTCTTTCTAAACGGCAGAATCCATTGCTTTTATAAGCCCCCACATACCTTAAACTGGCCTTTAATAGAGGCTGACGCAAAGATTCTGATATGTTGAATGAAGATTATTGAAGCTCTGACGGTTTGATAAAAATCAGATGGAAGGTTTCATGATATAGCCGACATAAAGTCCCGGATTCACTGAACTGTTAACAAGTTTTTTCATGGCTGTTTCCATGAAATACTCCATGAAGGAGATTTCGGCTTTTTTCGAATAAACCGCTGATATTTTTCCTTTTATCCCGCCCATACGTCCTGCCCATTCAATGGCATCCTCAAGATTTCCCATACGGTCAATAAGACCTCTGGCTTTAGCCTCCTCCCCGGTAAATATGCGCCCGTCGGCCAGATCCTTTACTTTATTCCTGTCCATCCTGCGTCCTTCCGAGACCGCACCCACAAATTGACTGTGAGTCTGGTCCACAAAATACTGGAGCACCTTTTTCTCTTTTTCGGTCATTTTCCGGACAGGAGAGCCCATGTCCTTGTATTCACCGCTTTTTACAACAATAGGATAGAGCCCAATCTTGCGTAAAATCTCCTCAAAATTTGTAAAACCAATTATAACGCCTATACTGCCTGTAATCGTTCCAGGACTGGCCATTATGCCGTCGGTACCTGCCGCGATATAATATCCTCCGGAAGCAGCAATCGAACCCATGGAAGTAATGATCTTCTTTACTCCGACCGTCTTCCTGACCTCTCTGAAAATTTCCTGCGAAGGCCCTACAACTCCTCCTGGCGAATCTATCCTTAATACAATCGCCTTTACCGATTCATCCTCCCTAAACTTCTTGATATCCTGAACAATATCCCCGGCATCGGTAATTACGCCGGATACCTCAATAACTGCGACCTTCTCCCCGATATTAAAGTCGGAATCCATGGTTCCAAGATATACGAGTGTAGAAATCCCGAGTACCATAGCGGCAAAAACAGAGGAAAAGACAAGAATGAAAAAAAGATATGGATGCCTGCGCGAAAACATTGATAATTTCTTTAAATAAAAGTGGTGTGTTATACTAACAGCTATGCCCAAAGCGGGCTCAACAAAGCATGAAAATACAGAGACCAGGAGTCAGAAACCGGAATAACTCTGGTATTGTTGTTCTTCTGTATTCTGACTCCTGTATTCTCATAAAAGTACTTGGGGAAAAACAGCAGTTAATACTACCGCTTTACCCGAATAAAGATCATTCCCCGTTTAATTTCTCCTGGAGGTTTTCCCGCAAAATCTCTCCGAAAGTGGATGTTGCAGGCTTCATATTATTTATATATTCGGTAAGTATGCTCTGTTCATCATCCATCTGAAGGCGTTTAATCGAAAGACCGATTCTTCTCTCAACACTGTTTATATTCATAACTTTTGCAGTTATTACTTCTCCAACATTATACTTTCCGACAGGAGTCTTGATTTTTTCCTTACTGATTTCAGATACATGGATAAGTCCTTCAATTCCCTCTTCGAGTTCTACAAATATCCCGAAATCAGTAACATTTGTTATCGTTCCGGTAATTTCTTTACCCACCACATATCTCTCACTAACTGTTTCCCACGGATCTTTATGAAGCTGCTTGATCCCCAGCGAAAACCTTTCGTTTTCTTTCTCTATTGCAAGGACTATAGCCTGTATCATATCCCCCTTTTTGTAAAGCTCGGAAGGATGCTTGATTCTCTTTGTCCAAGATATATCCGAAATGTGTACGAGACCGTCAATGCCTTCATCTATCCCGACAAATATTCCGAAATCCGTTATATTTTTCACTTTCCCTTCAATGGTTGTTCCAACCGGATAGTTTTCGCTTATCAGATCCCATGGATTCGGAATTACCTGCTTTACGCCAAGGGAAATCCTTCTGTTTTCAGGTTTTATATCAAGAACAACCGATTCGACCGTCTCGCCGACTGAAACCACCTTGGAAGGATGGCGAATCTTGCGGGTCCACGACATTTCTGAAACATGGATGAGGCCTTCAATACCCTCTTCAAGTTCAACAAAAGCGCCGTAATCGGTAAGACTTACCACCTTCCCCGCAACCCGTGAACCTATAGGATATTTTTCCGAAGCCCTTATCCACGGATCCTCGGTAAGCTGTTTCATGCCGAGCGACACCCTTTCCTTCTCCTTATCTATGCTCAGTATTTTAACCTTAATCTTGTCTCCGACAGCAAACATTTCAGCAGGATGCTTGACTCTGCCCCATGAGATGTCGGTAATATGAAGTAGGCCGTCAACACCTCCAAGATCAACAAAGACACCGTACTCGGTGATGTTTTTTACAAAGCCGTCAACAACTTTATTTTCAGTAATTGAGGAAAGGGTGGCTGTCCTTTTAAAATCACGATCCTGTTCAAGAATAGCCCTTCTGGAAAGAACGACATTGCTGCGCTTCCGGTTGTATTTTAATATCTTGAAAACAAATGTCTTGCCTACAAGCTCATCGAGGTTTCTTATCGGGCGCAAATCGGCCTGGGATCCTGGCAGAAAAGCCTGAACCCCTATATCAACTGAAAAGCCGCCTTTTACACGGCTCAGTATAATACCTTCAACGGTTCCATCACTATCGTGTGCCTTCTTTATATCATCCCATACCTTGACCTTTTCAGCCTTTTCTTTCGACAGGATGACACGCTCCTCTTCATCATCCCACCATTCCACCATAACCTCAACTATATCACCAAATTTGGCATTAATATTGCCGCTTTCATCCCTGAACTCGTGAATCTTTATCTGTCCTTCGGATTTATAGCCAATGTCAACCAGGACATAATCCTTGTCGATAGATATTATCCTGCCCGTGACAACTTCACCTTCCTGAAAACGTTTAAAGCTTTCATCATACATGTCCATCAGCTTTTCCATGCTGTCGTCGCGGCCCTTCGCCTCTTCAGATGATTTTTCATCCGATGCATCAGGTTTTAACAATACATCCTGCAGCTTGTCACCGTCAGCTTCTCCAGCTCCCGATAAACTCTGTTGTTTTGGATTTTGATTTTTAATGTCGTTAACCAGATTTTCCATGAAAAGAAAGTACCCCCTTAACCTTTTTATCGCTATCAATATTCTGAATAGCTACTCATAACTTGGTATTTGTATCAGACTATATTTTAAAAAACAAACATATTTTTTACAGATCATATTATTTTTAACGAAGAACGAGGATCAGATTGATGGATTTATGAAAAGCCTTACGTTGACGGCAGGTCAAAAAACCCGTTTTTTGATGTGGGAAAGCATAACATTTACAACCGCTTCGATATCAAGGCCTGTCGAATCTATTATAACCGCATCTTCGGCCGGTTTGAGGGGGGCAAGGCTTCTGCTGCTGTCGTTTGTATCGCGAAGTTTAATATCTCTCTCTATCTCTGCGACTGTAGGAGAACCTTTTTTATCCGCAAGCTCTTTAAACCGTCTTTCAGCCCTTGTCTTAGCTGAAGCATCAAGATAGAATTTTACTTCAGCTTCAGGAAATACGACAGTTCCCATATCCCGACCCTCAAAAACAGCACCCTTTTCCTTACCAAGCTCTTTTTGTATTGCAAAGAGACACTTTCTGACGACAGGTCTTGCCGAAACCGCAGAAGCGAGCATCGATATACCGGGAGTTCTTATTTCACCTGTAATATCGGCTCCGTTTGAAAAAAGGCGAAGTCCTTTTTCATCCCTTGCAAATTTAAAATCGAGGGCGCTGCAAAGCTTTTCAAGTCCGGCATCATCATCGCTTGCAACGCCTGCCTTTTGTGCCTCATAAGCGACACCTCTATATAACGCGCCCGTATCAATATACTTATACCCGAGACGTTCGGCGAGTATTTTGCTGACCGTGGTTTTTCCCGCCCCGGCGGGGCCGTCGATGGTTACAAGCAAGAGTTTATCGCCGTAATAAGGCCGGTTTTTCACAAGATGACCTTTTCAAGAGCCTTTATGAAACGAACATTTTCTTCATGGAGTCCGATGCTGACCCTGATATATCCGGGATACCCGTATGATGTCATCGATCTCACGATTACTCCAAGTTTCAACATATTTTCAAAGACATCATCGGCGTTTTTTGCAGTATCGATAAGGAAGAAGTTTGACTGGGTCGGAAAATACTTTATTCCTTTATTATTTAAAGATCTATACATGAAATCAAGCTCGTTATGAACCAATCTCACCGTTTTCTCAAAAAAGGTTTTATCGTCTAAGGCAGCGGCAGCTCCGGCCTGCGCCGGAATACTTGCATTGAAAGGAGGTCTGATTCTGTTTAAAATACCTGATATATCTTCAGACATGATCCCATAGCCTATTCTAAGCCCCGCCAAACCGTATATTTTTGAAAAAGTACGCAGGGTCACGACATTATGTTCCGAATTAATGTAATCCATACTCTTGAAGCAGCTCTTATCGCGGACAAACTCTATATACGCCTCATCCACGATCACGATCACATTTGGCGGAACCTTTTGAATAAATCTTTTAAAACTCTTCCCGGGTATGACGGTTCCCGTCGGATTGTTCGGGTTGCAGAGGAAAATGATGCGGGTTTTGCCCGATATCTTTTCAGCCATCCCTTCAAGATCAATTGAAAGCGATTTCAAGGGAACAAAGACCGGTTTTGCGCCGGCGGCCCTTACCGTTATCTCGTACATCAGAAATGACGGGCTGGGGATGATCGCTTCATCCCCCGGAACTAGAAATGCGTTTGTGAGCATCCCTATGATTTCATCAGAACCGTTTCCTAGAACTATCTTTCCGGGTGATATCCTGAACCGCTCCGACAATTTCATTATAAGGTCATGGCCGCTTCCGTCCGGATAACGGTTCAGGCGACAAAGCGCCTTTTCGACCGCTTTAACTGCTTTGGGAGAAGGCCCAAGGGGATTCTCGTTCGACGCGAGCTTTACGGAACCGGAAATCCCATATTCCCTTTCAAGCTCTTCGATGGGCTTTCCGGGAACGTAGGGCTTTATCAAAAGAATATTCTGAGGAACCTTCATTTTCATATTCTATTTTCCGGCGGCCTGCCTGCCCCTTTCAAGCGCCTTCATATTAAGCGGTATCAATTTCGCCTTGCTGGAAAATTCAGCCTTGACCGATTCCGCCAAAATCTCAAAATCAACCATCATGCTCCGTGCGACAAAAGCCCCGAGAGCGACTATGTTCGCCGCCTTAACGCTTCCTATTTCATTGGCGATATCGATTACCGGCACCCTGAGCTCATCAACGTCCTTACGTCCGGAACCGATCTGAATAAGCGAGCTGTTTATCATCACGACACCGCCCGGTTTAACAACCGGTGCAAACTTCTCAAGGGAAGGCCCGTTCATCGCAACAAGGTGCTGCGGATTCCTTACTATCGGGGAGCCTATCGGCCTGTCGCTTATAACTACCATGCAATATGCTGTTCCTCCCCGCATCTCGGGACCGTAAGAAGGAATCCAGACAACCTCGTATCCCTGCTCCATAGCAGCATGAGCCAGAATTTTCGCGCTGAAAAGAATCCCCTGACCGCCAAAACCTGCAAACATGACTTCACTTTGCATCGGACCCTCCTTCCGACTGCGCCGGAGTCTTGAACTCGCCGAGGGAGTAATAAGGTATCAGCGTTTCCTCCGCCCATTTGACGGCCTGAACGGGCGTAAGCCCCCAGTTGGTAGGACACGTACTCACCAGCTCGACAAAGCTGAAGCACCGTCGTTCAAGCTGATATTCAAACGCAGTTTTAATCGCTTTTTTTGCCTTGACTATATATTTTGGTTTTATTACCGACTGCCTCGTAATATATGCCGGGGTATTAAGCGCTGAAAGGAGTTCGCAAACCTTTATGGGCATTCCGACATCTTTAACATCGCGGCCATACGGCGATGTAGTTGTGCGCTGACCCGGCATTGTTGTCGGAGCCATCTGACCGCCGGTCATTCCATAAACAGCATTATTTATAAATATGGTTGTGAATTTCTCTCCCCTGTTTGCGGCATGAATGATTTCTCCCATTCCTATACTCGCAAGGTCTCCGTCTCCCTGATAAGTGAAAACCACCAGATCAGGACGGACTCTCTTTATTCCTGTCGCCATCGCGGGAGCTCGGCCATGAGCCGCTTCCTGAAAATCGAATGTAAAATAGTTGTAAGCCAGAACAGCGCACCCGACAGGTGCAATTCCAACAGTCCTCTCTCTGATGCCCAGCTCATCGATCACCTCGGCAACAAGCCTGTGGGCAACCCCGTGGGTACAGCCCGGACAGTAATGGCTCACCTGCTCTGCAAGAGCTTCCGGCCTTTTAAATGTTTTTCCCATTAAATTTGCTCCTTATAAATAAATCATCAAATCTCTTTTTCATCTTTAGTAAGTAATAGATTATTTCCTGCTTTTCCTTCCCGTCAAAGGGGTACTGAAAAGAGTGGCTGGAAATAATTTCATAAACTTACTTATACCCCTCAAGTGTATACTGAAAAAAGTCCCGTTTATCGGGGTTAGAATCCGTTGCGAAATAAACATTACATTTCTTATCATTTCGTTACGATTTCTTATGCCGCTCATGGCATTTGAAGCTCCCCGCCGCAGAGCGGTCGGGGAATCTTCACCGTAAGGAATATCATCTGTTTTTAATTTGCTCGCTAACCCCGCCGCAAGCAGCGGGGAATGCGCTCGCTTTTCGGTTCAATATCACGGTAATTTTTGTAAAACGGCTTAACGGCTATTAAAGATATGACTTTATGACATCCATTATCTCTTCCGGAGTCGGTACTTCGCCGCCGCATTTTCCATACCATTTGACAGGACATCTTCCATGTACACATCTTTCAACATCCTCAACCATCTGTCCCATGCTCATCTCTATACTCAATGCCATATTACAGCTCTTTTTTGAAGCCGCCTGAAAAACGGCATCTTCAGGGAAAGGAAATAATGTTTGAGGTCTTATCATACCGACATTAATTCCATCCGCTTTAAGATTATCTATAGCCGTTTTGCAGACCCTGCTCATGGTTCCATAGCTAACCACGAGGATACTGTAATCGGAATCGGTATTATAAAGCTCGTATCTGATTTCCTCGCGTTTCATTCTCTCATATTTTTCTTTCAGGATGAGGTTGTTCTCATTCAGTTTAACAGGATCGAGAAAGAGGGATTTCACAAGATTACGCTTTTTGCTCTTCCTGGTATCCATACCGTTCGTAGCCCAGTCATCTTTATTGCTAGGTTCCGACTTCAGGTGTTCAGGGAACTCAACCGGTTCCATCATCTGCCCGATCAGACCATCGCCTAAAATCATGACCGGGTTACGGTATTTTTCAGCAAGAGGGAATGCCATCATTACCATTTCAACCGCCTCCTGAACACTCGCAGGCGCCATTACAAGCAATCTGTAATCTCCGTGTCCTCCTCCCTTTGTCGCCTGGAAGTAATCTGCCTGGGACGGAAGTATTCCACCCAGCCCCGGCCCGCCTCTCATGATATTTACAAACACGGCCGGGCACTGAGCTCCTGCAATATAGCTGATTGCTTCACTCATAAGACTTATCCCGGGACTTGAAGAAGTTGTAAAAACCCTCGCGCCGCAGGCGGCAGCGCCAAAAATCATGTACCCGACAGCTACTTCGCTCTCACCCTGCAGAAAAACTCCTCCAACCTCATGCATCCTGTGCGAAAGATATTCCGCTACTTCAGATTGCGGGGTAATAGGATAGGCAAAATAGTTCAAGCAGCCGGCTCTGATACCTGCTTCACCTATTGCTTCGTTTCCTTTCATCAGAATCTTGCCCATTTTCTTCCTCCTATTCCTTTCCGTCTGTTTTGTTGCTATCTTCAGCGCCAGTTATGCTTATGGCCACGTCAGGGCACATAATACAGCATGTTGAACAAAAAACGCAATCTTCGGGCCGCGCCTGATATACTGGAAAATAGCCTTTTGAATTTACCTCTCCCGATATTTCGAGAACTTTTCTGGGACATACGGCGATACACAAACCGCATCCCTTACACCTGTCTGCATCAATGTAATGTTTATAAGCCATTTATACTCCTTGATTAACGGCTGCCTCAACGAGGAAACCGGTATTGTAATTCTATAGAGCAGCAGCATTTTTCCAGGGTGGAACAAGCTGCCTGTTTAATTTCAGGACAGGGCATGAGAATCTATCCATATCCATTTCACCCGAAAGCCGGGAAGAAACAGCAATAAATTCCAAAGGAAGCCCGGTTTCTCCGGACACCATTGAAACAAAATCATACCCTTCATATACAATATCAGCAGTAGTTTCATCTATTAGATTCGCATTCCCGATAATGCCGCTTATAGTCATTCCGGAAGCTTTTTCTATTTCCCCCCTCATTTTCACGCACCCTTTTAAACTATCCGTAAAAGGCCTGAAAGGATTAATTACCTGCAGCATACGGTACTTTTTTCCATCCAAAGAATCGGCAAGAGCAGCGAGAACTGTCACCCCTACTTTATCACCTCCGACATCCAGTATAGTAAGCCTGCTGGGCTTTCTGATGAGTCCCGCAACTGCAGGAGTCAAAATGGGAAGATCGGCCTGAAGGTACTTATCGGGAGGCAGAATAACACCGATCCCAAGCTCTGAAAGCTGCTTTCTTGCCTCCCGCGTGCGGAAGTACGGATTTACAAGATCAAGATCCGCGACACTTACATCTATTCCATCGAGCTTTCTTTGTACCGCGAGATTTATCGATATTTCGGTTTTACCGCTTCCATAGTTACCGGCAATTATGATTATTCCTTCGAGCAGGATATTCATTTACACCAACCCGTACATGCCGATCCGGAAGCCTGAGCAAATATTAATAAATTCGACTAGTTGCATATTCCAATTACCATGATATTTATAAATAAGTTTTAATTGTATTTTTTAATTATGACGATGTCAAGATGTTTGATTGACCGTGAATGATCGATACTTCACATAATATGGGTACCTTGTCTTAGTAAATTCTGATATGATAAGAAACATAAACAAAGGAGATGCTGAAAATAATGCTGCCCGTTTTGACAGGACTTGAAAATTTTATAGAATCACCCCCGGCTTTCGCCGCCGGAAAACGCCTGGGACTTTTATGTAATCCGGCTTCAGTGGGAAGAAATTTCGTTCATGCCCGCGAAATGATAAACATGAGATTTCCGGGCAAACTTACGGCCCTTTATTCTCCGCAACACGGTTTTTTTTCCGAAAAGCAGGATAACATGATAGAGTCTGATAACATGGTCGATCCTCTTCTCGGCATTCCTGTCTTCAGCCTCTATGGCAAAACCCGCATTCCTACAAAGGAGATGTTCGAACCGATAGATATTCTTTTAATAGACCTGCAGGATGCAGGAACCCGCGTTTATACCTTCATCTACACCATGTCTTATTGTCTTGAAGCCGCAAAGAGATTCGGCAGAAAAGTAGCCGTTCTGGACAGACCGAACCCCATAAGCGGAGCAGCTGTTGAAGGGAACTGCCTTTCACCCGAATATACCTCGTTCGTCGGGCGTTATCCTATCCCGATGCGGCACGGGCTGACTATAGGAGAACTGGCGCTGCTCTTCAACGACCTTTTCGGAATAGATTGCGATCTTGAAGTTGTTCCCATGAAAGGCTGGAAAAGAACTATGTATTTCATTGATACCGGACTTCCCTGGATTCCGCCTTCACCCAACCTTCCGACCCCTGTCTCTGCCGCTGTGTACGCAGGACAGGTACTTCTTGAAGGAACAAACATTTCCGAGGGTCGCGGTACAACACAGCCTTTTGAAATTTTCGGAGCGCCCTTTATTAATACACGTGAAATTATTTCCGATCTTGGCAGCAACAGTTTGCCGGGGATCATACTTCGTCCGGTCGTTTTCGAGCCGACCTCAAACAAATGGCAGGGAGAATTGTGTAAAGGCTTTCAGATTCACATATACGACCCGGTTAAGTACAAACCGTATTTTTCAACCCTTAAATTACTGCATGCCATATATCTCTATCACAATAATGAATTCAGATGGAAAAGTCCGCCCTATGAGTATGAGTTTGATAAATATCCATTTGATCTGATCACCGGACATCCCTCGATCCGCGCTGCCATCGAAAGTTCGGATCGAATCGATGAAATTGAAATTACATGGAAGCCCGAGCTTGAAGAATATCTTCATATAAGCCGGCAATATTATCTTTATGCCTGACAACAATATTATTTAACAGAGCCGTCAATCATGGAAAATGGCAACATATCGTGGAAAAGAATGATGTTTAAAGGCAACAAGGTATGGCAGGCTTTTGGCCCGGATGAAAAGCCCCTTTATAAAAACGAAAAAGTTCTTATTAAATATAATATAAAACAGGATTATGAATATTGGGTTAATGAAAATAATGTTGAATCTATAAGCCAGGATAGATCAAGCGAGTCTCCGGTTAAGAAAAAAATCCTGAATAAGGCGTCATTCAATAATAGAAAAGAGACCGAAAAAGATGCTTCAGAAGGAGATATACCCTCCGGTGCGATCTGTATTTATACCGACGGAGCATCATCCGGCAACCCCGGCCCGTCGGGCATAGGTGTTTTGTTCCGTTTCGGAGAACACGAAAAAGAGTTGTCGCGGCACATAGGAATTGCGACCAACAACATAGCAGAGCTGGAAGCAATAAGAACCGCCCTTCTTGAACTTAAAACCACGAAAAAGCCAGTAAGAATTTTCACAGACAGCTCTTATGCTTACGGGGTTCTCACCATGAACTGGAAAGCAAAAAAGAATCCGGAATTAATAAACAGCATCAAAAAAACAATGACGAGTTTCAGGGATCTGAAACTCGTCAAAGTAAAAGGACACGCCGGCCATGCCGGTAACGAACGGGCCGATTTTCTTGCAACCAGGGCTGTAAAAAATGAAATCAAATAGACAAAGAGCTATATTTACATGTCAAGTCGTAGAACCCTTTGTTATATTATCCTTATTTTACCCCTTTTTGAGTGATTCTATTTCTTTTTTAAGCTCATCGATTTCATGCTTGTACTTTTCCACCTCGATAGCTGAGGTGCCTGAAGAAAGGCTATCTTTACTCCAGCTCTCTCTCAGTTCATCAAACCCGAGATAAATAGCCAGCGCACCACCTAAAAGAAGCATTACCGGGATTGTGCCTGAAAGAATCATAAGAAATTCTTCCCACCACAGAACAAGCAAAATTAGGCCAATCACCGATATAATAGCTCCGCCGATTAAAGCTTTCATATAATACCATCCTCCCGGCAAAATGTAATAAATCCCCAGCAACCTTCTGAAATAAAAATTATTATTCCTTCTGTAAACATATCATGCAATGTTATCAAACTCAAGATTTTCTTTTATTAATTATAAGTTTTGATGGACTCGTAAAACGTCCATCAACAGGCTGATTGCGATTAAGCCTTAGCCTGGAGTGTGGGTGCAACCGCTTGATCGGAAAAGATAGCGCAAACACCACAGCTTTTGCGGGGTAAGTGAGCAAATATAGAATGTCCAATGACCTTGCCGGGAAGATTCACTGCGACTTATTGCAGTGAATCTTCAATTTACTTCAAGCAGCGGGAGAGGGAAAGCCCTTTTCCCCCAATGAAAAAGACGGTTAATGACTTTTTACTAAGGTATCAATTTTTAATTGCCTCGAAAAAAGCCTATTAAAAGGACGGCGGCGATTAGATTCCGGTCTGTCGCAGGCGGACAAAATAACTTTTTACAAACCATCGGTTTTCATTCATTCTTACATACTATAAGTTATCATAACAACAGAGCTTAACTATCCTTCATGCAGCCCGCAGAAATTAAGATATTGCAAAAAAATGAGGTTTTGATAATCTGAAAAATAAATTTAACTTAAAATGAATGGATGCTGACTGCCGGCGTGAATATATTAAGTAACAAAATAAGGAAACTGATCAACCGGATTCTTCAGGATTCATATAACCATTTTACCTGCCACCTCCCTGGAAGTATAAGTTTTTTTTCATCAAATACCCTGAAGCTTTTCTTCTCCGGAATTAAAATAGATTCCGATCAGCTGAATGCGCTGAAAAATATCCCTGAAAACGCAATTATTATTTATACCACTAAATTTAAAAGTCACTTTGAATTTTTATTCTCATATACCCGGTACAGCGAAAACAAACTTCCCTTTCCCGAAATCGGTTTAGATTACAAGGTGTTCATATGGCAACCTATCCCGCGCATACTGAGAACATTACTTTCATACCTTGATTATTTTTTTCAGAACAAGTCGTTTCCAGATCCCTATAAAAGCGGCTACATAAGAGAAGAGCTCTTAAACGGAAAATCAGCTTTCCTTTCGCTTGTCGAAGACAAGGCATTTTACAGGCGGTTTGTAAAGCATGAAACAGATCCTATATCTTACCTGATTGAATTGCAGAAAATAACCGAAAGGCCCTTGTATATTATTCCTCAGATCATGTCCTTCGGTAAAAACCCCATGCGGACGACTCCGTCCTTAGCGGATATTATATTTGGAACTCCCGACAATCCGGGCAAGTTGAGAAAAACAGCTACACTTTTCAAACATCCCGAAAAGATAATTATTGAAATCTCCGAACCGATCAACCTGAAAAGCATCATCGAATCTGAAGAAATGAAGGGGTACAGCTTAAAATACCAGTCTCTCGTTATAAGGCGTGATTTACTTCTTCAGTTGAATCGTCACCGCCAGAGCATTATCGGGCCGGTGCTTAAATCAAAAGAAGAGCTTAAAGAAAGTATATTAACCGGCGCCCGCTTTCAGGAATTTCTTTCAAGTTATTCAAAAGCCCGCAATATGCCTGCCATTCAGGTTCGTAAGGAGGTCAACGAATATATTGAAGAAATTGCCGCGAATTACAACATCGCCGTCATAAGAGTTCTTGCTGCAATCGTGGGGTGGATAATAAACACAATGTTCGACGGCTACACGGTTAATACTGAAGGATTGAACAAGGTCAAAAACATGTCCTTAAAGGGGCCTCTGATATTAATCCCATGCCATAAAAGTCATATAGACTATCTTATACTCTCATACCTACTTTATAACAACAACATGCCTTGCCCGCACATAGCCGCAGGAAAGAATCTTTCATTCTGGCCCATGGGCCACTTGTTCAGAACTGGCGGCGCTTTTTTCATCAGGCGGACTTTCAGGGGAGCTGCTCTCTATTCAAGGGTCTTTGCCGAGTACATATATAAGCTTCTTGAAGAAGGCTTTAACATTGAGTTTTTTATAGAAGGAGGAAGAAGCAGAACAGGGAAGCTTATCCTGCCGAAGCTCGGACTTCTTTCAATTCTTCTTGATGCATATAAAAAGGGGGCATGCAAAGACATGATAATAGCCCCTATTTTCATAGGATACGACAGGGTTATCGAAGAAAGCTCATATCTTAACGAACTAGATGGTGGACAGAAAGAGCCCGAAAGTTTCTCCCAGGTTATAAAAGCAAGAAAATTCCTGAAGAAAAAATACGGAAAAATTTATATCCAGTTCAACGACCCGGTCTCTTTGAATGAGTTATTTGCCGAAAAGAATATTCAGCTTAAAAGCATGACATCGAAAGAGCAGAACGCCCTTTGCCGGAACCTTGGATACAGAATCATAAATTCCATAAATAACGTTTCAGTTGTTACCCCTTTCTCTCTTACGGCATGTGCAATTTTAAACTGCACAAAAAAAAGATTCTCTTTCGAGAATATTCTCGCACATGTCGAAACATACATGAAACACATCTCTTTACAGGGAGCGAAGCTTTCCGACACGCTCATTGTCGATTATAAACATGCAATAGAACATGTTTTTGATTCATATATTCAGAGAAAATTCATCGAACCGGCACATAAGGGGAAAACCGGGCATCCTGACCATCAGGAATTTACAGTTAATGCAAGTAAGCGTCCGGCTATGGAATATTACAAGAACAACTGCATATCATTTTTCATTTCCGACGCAATTACCGCCCTTGAAATTCTTAAAATAGAATCGTTCCAGTTTCAAGCCTTCGATCTGCATTCCGGATATGCTTTTCAGCAAACCTTTTTTAAATACGAATTTGCGTACAATGTCGACAAAACACCGGAATATTTTGTTCGTAAAAGCATTAAGGCATTTATCGACGATTCTGCGCTTGTGCCGCATGAAAACCTGCCTGACACTTACAATGTTACATCCGGCGGGTTAAAGTCTTTGAAACTTTTTTCTTATTTTTTAAAACCGTATTATGAATCATATCTCGTAGTGCTTAATTCTCTAAAGGAATCCCCTTCTTCAGGAGTTGATGCCAAAGAACGGATCAAAAAAATCCAAGCCTTGGGAAACCGCATGTATAAAATAAATGAAATAGAACGGAAAGAAGCGCTCTCAAAAGTAAACTATACCAACGCCCTCGATTTTTTTGCAAACAAGGGAATCAAAGGCTATGAAGATATTGATAAAATAGCAATCTACGAAGATGTCATTCGAAAATACCTGAGCTTTCTGCAATAACTTGATAGTATAAGAATTTGCATTATAACCGCAGATGAATGCTGATTTTAGAGTTGAAGTGGCAGCCCCTTTGGACAGGCTTTTGGCATTAAGTCTGTAGATCCATGTGCAAGCGCTACCAGTCTTCAAACCAAAGAACCTGAGTGGTTACTAATTCTCTGAGGATATCGGCGAAAATCTGCGCCATAACTTGCTGAAGGACTAATATCTAAAGAAAGAGCGATATATCATGAAAGCCCTGATTCTTGCTGCAGGTCTTGGAACGAGGCTTGCCCCATATACGGACCACACTCCCAAGCCGCTGTTTCCGGTAGGAGGCCGCCCCTTACTTGATATTATAATAAGAAACCTTGAGACGGCCGGATGTGAAGCGATTGTAATAAACACCCACCATCTTCACAATAAAATTGATGCTTTTATAAATTCACAAAAATATTCCATACCCGTAAAGACTCTTTATGAGCCGGTTATACTCGGAACCGGCGGAGCTATAAAAAATGCCGGTGAATTTTGGAACAACAAACCGTTTATTGTAATAAACAGCGACATCTTTACCGATATAGACCTTCGTGAAGTCTACGAATTTCATCTTGGCCATAATAATCCGGCAACCCTTGTATTAACCAATTTTGAAAAATTTAATAATGTTCTGATAGGTGAAGATGATGTTATCCTCGGTTTCGAGAATTCCTCTGCAGATTCTCTTTCCTGTATAGACCGTGGCAATATAAGGCGTCTTGCCTTTACAGGAATTCAGGTTCTCGACCCCGATATTCTTCGTTTCATACCGGCAGGTTTATTCTCAAACAGCATTGATGTATACAGACAGATGATATCCTGCGGGAAAAAACTTAATGCCTTTACGCCAAAGAAACACAACTGGAATGATCTGGGAACGCCCGAAAAATATATTGAAACAGCGATAGGTGAAACAGCCCCAAAGGCTTTCAGGCTTGCATTTCCTGATTACATAGACCGTAAAATTGATATGTTCAGACTTAAAGGCGACGGTTCCGACAAGAGATGGTTCCGGCTTGTTTCCGGAAAGAATTCTCTGATTATGGCAGATCATGGCATAAGGAAAGATCTTTCTGTTGTGGAAGCAGACTCTTTTATAGCAATCGGTCTCCATTTACATAACAAAGGTCTGTCGGTTCCAAGAATATTTCTTCATGATTCATTTTCCGGGGTGGTTTTTCTTGAAGATCTTGGAGATACGAATTTTCAAACATTGATAATGAATAAAAAAAGTCAAAGTGAAATAAACTCCAGCTACAAATCAGTCATTGATCTTCTCATAAAGCTATCACTCACCGGAGGCTCAGACTTTGATATTTCATGGACATATCAGACGCCCTGTTACACCGAAGATCTCATTATAGAAAAAGAATGCAAATACTTCATGGATGCTTTTATTAAAGGTTACCTGAATAAAGATGTTGATTTTGATGTGTATGAAAACGAATTCAAGCTAATTGCATCATATGCTCTTGAATATCAGGTTAAGGGTTTCATGCACCGGGATATGCAGTCACGGAACATTATGGTCAAGGAAGAGAATATTTATTTTATAGACTTCCAGGGAGGACGCATTGGGCCTCTTCAATATGATCTTGCATCTCTCTTGATAGATCCGTATGTCGGATTACCCTCCGGAGTACGTTATAAACTGGCCGATTATTGCGCCAAAAAAATTTCCTCTCTTGCCGGAATAAACTCAAATGATTTTTATCGCTGTTACAAATACTGTTCAATTACCCGGAATCTCCAGATTCTCGGAGCGTTCGGGTATCTCAGCAGAGTCAAAGGCAAGTCTTTTTTCGAAAACTATATACCGGCAGCCGTACGGAGCCTTAAGGAAAGCTTTGAGTCTCAGGAGGGAAAAGCTTTCCCGAAGCTGAAATCCCTCATTGATAATCTGTTGTAAGGTTAATATATTTCTGGTAATAAATAAGACGGCAGAATTGAAAGGCTGCGCGTCTCTTTTGATTTTGAAATTTCAAATTTGAAATTTTATAGGGAGGTAATTATGAGCAGAATCAAAGTCATGGTAAACGGAATGCCTGGAAATATGGCTGCGAACGTCGCAGGACATGTTTTAAACGACAGCAGGTTTGAGCTTCTTCCATGGTCCCTTACCGGCCCTGAAATTTCGGAAAAAGAACATAAAGTCGCTTCACTCAGCATCCGGCTCGTTCCTCCGGAAGAAAGGGAAGTCGCTTTAAAAGAATTAAAGAAAAAAGAGAGCCTTTTTATAAGCGTTGACTATACCCATCCTTCTGCCGTAAACACAAACGCGCAGTTCTTCTGCGATAACAGCCTTCCCTTTGTCATGGGAACAACAGGAGGAGACAGAAAGAAACTGGAAGATACCGTTACATCCTCCGGAACATGCGCGGTAATTGCTCCAAACATGGCAAAACAGATAGTCGGCTTTCAGGCCATGATGGAATACGCTGCAAAAACATTCCCCAATCTCTTTTCCGGATACACTTTAACGGTTAAAGAGAGCCATCAGAAGGGAAAAGCCGACACAAGCGGCACAGCAAGAGCAATCGTCGGGTATTTCAACAAACTGGGAATACCTTTCACTGAACAGCAGATTATTATGGAGCGCGATCCCACAAATCAGAAAATCAAATGGGGAATACCGGAAGAATTTCTTAAAGGTCATGGATGGCATACATATACGCTTGTTTCTGAAGATAAGACGGCCAGATTTGAATTTACGCATAACATAAATGGCCGGGATGTATATGCAAAGGGCACTCTCGATGCAATCGTTTTTTTAAACGGCAGGATAGATGAGGGCGCAAAGGGAAAAGTGTTTTCCATGATTGATGTTCTGCGGGGAGCCTGAACTTGAATCCCTTTTATCCGGCAGGTAACTACCGAAGTTGTTCAGACTGCAGGCTGTTATCAAAAAAAACTTCAGACTAAACACCGAAAAGTTACTCCGGCATTTGACAAATACTCAATATGTCATAGTTTCTTATAATAATTACAAAACAATTAATCTTATTGAACATGAATCCGGAGGAAAAATGAAAAAATATTTTGTATTATTGCTGGGGTTGATATCTCTTCTTTCGTTATACGGCTGCGGCTACAACACAATGCAGGCAAATGAAGAAGCGGTTTTTGCGGCATGGGGCGATGTTGAAGCCAGTTACCAGCGCCGACTTGATCTTATACCCAACCTTGTTGAAACGGTTAAAGCTTATGCTAAGCATGAAGCCGAGACACTAAAAGCTGTCGTCGAAGCAAGAGCCAAGGCAGGATCCGTACAGATTTCAAAGGAGATGATAAACAATCCCGAAACATTCGGCAAATTCCAGCAGGCTCAGGGAGAGCTTTCAGGCGCTCTTTCACGGCTCATGGTTATTGTTGAAAGATATCCTGATTTAAAGGCCAACCAGAATTTCATGGATCTGCAGAATCAGCTTGAAGGAACTGAAAACAGAATAAACGTGGCAAGGGTAAGATATAACAAGGCCGTTCAGGATTTTAACACCAGCATAAGAATTTTCCCGAACTCTCTGACCAACTCCATCCTGCTTCATCTTTCGCGCAAAGAGCCTTTCAAGGCTGAAGAAGCGGCAAAAACCGCTCCTAAAGTAAGCTTTTCAGACAAAAAGAATTAAGGAAATATTTCATGTTAAACTGGTTAATGGCATTTATTTTTATAATTTTCCCATGCACCGCCGGAGCGCTTGAAGTTCCCGCCTTAAAAGGAAGAGTGAACGATTACGCTTCAATACTCTCTCCTGAAACTGCGCAGAAACTGGATGCTGTTTTGTCTGAAATTGAAAAAAGCGATTCAACACAGATAGCGGTTCTTACAATTCCCTCCCTTGAAGGGGAAGTTCTCGAGGAATTTTCCATAAAGGTTGCGGAAGCGTGGAAAATAGGACAAAAAAATCTCGATAACGGAGCGATTCTCCTTGTCTCAAAAAATGACCGCAAACTCAGGATCGAAGTCGGACAGGGGCTTGAAGGGAAACTGACCGATCTTGTCTCGGGAAGGATTATACGCTCCGAGATAATCCCCAGGTTCAGGGAAGGAGACTTCAACGGCGGAATAGAGGCCGGTATTTATGCCATGATTTCAGTTGTCAGAGGCGAATACAAGGCATCCGAATCCGCACCTGCCAAAAAAAGCGGGGGCAAAAACCCCATATTTACCCTGCTTATATTCCTCTTTGTTTTTACGGCTGCACTCTCAGGTTTTTCAAAATTACTCGGAGGAGCATCAGGAGCAGTTCTTCTTCCGCTGATATCGCTCTTTTCCTTTCCCGGAATCTCGATGATAGTGCTCGGCATTCTTGCGCTGGCGGGCTTTGCTTTCGGTCTTTTATCGGGAGCAATGACAGGCGGCGCCGGGAAGTTACAT
>Ga0209287_10000386_pt1 | contig 27457 bp, 29 predicted proteins | sample PPLLak3cmMay2015_2_FD_187255 | JGI IMG/M metagenome (GOLD analysis project Ga0209287, IMG submission 187255) | Freshwater sediment microbial communities from Prairie Pothole Lake near Jamestown, North Dakota, USA - PPLs Lake P8 Core (1) Depth... | ecosystem: Environmental > Aquatic > Freshwater... | reverse complement strand
AAATCTGAAGGATTTCTTTCAAAAGCTAATATTTACAAGGCTTTATATCAACACGATAAAGAACTTTTCAACAACTATAATGCTTTGAGTATAACTAGCAACTTAGGTTAATTAATAAAATACTTGATATTACTACATTCAATGTATAGGTCACCCCTGCCTACTGGCAGGCAGGCCTAACGGGGCTTGATTTTCGTTTTAATAAGAATTACTACAAATAGGTCGTCGCTCCGCGACTTTAAAAAGCAGCATTGCTGCGAACTATTTGTAGAATAGATGAATATATTTAAAATAGAAGCAGCATCGCTGCGACCTATTGAATTTAGATTTTTTCTCGGTTAATAATGTTAAATTATAAATACAAAGCAGAATGATAGTAACCGAAAAGATATTGTTAACAAATAAGGATCTGTTCAGCATTCTAATCTCAAACTATTTGAAAAAGCGTTGGTGGTTATTTGCATGGATTTGGATTATGATATTAATTCTGCTATTTCGTGAAAACAATGACAAGTTTGATTATCTCATAGTTGCGGCTTTAGTAGCCATTCAACTTTTAATCGTTTTTCAATATTGGGGAATTGCTAATGCAAAAGATGTTCAGGAGAGATATTATGAAATTGATTCTGATAAAATTATTGGAACAACAATAGGTGGTACAATAACATCAATTGAAAATGGACTTTTAATTAAAGTTGTAAAAACTAGTAAGTATTACTTGCTTTACACAACAAAGATTGAGTTTATTTGTCTTCCAATTAGTTCCTTTAAAAATTCAGAGGATAGAGAGTGGTTTGAAAATGAAGCTATAGCAAAGATTAGGAAATAAAGTACAATTGTAATTTAGTAACAGAGATGACATTAAACGAGGTACAAGATAGGATTATTGAAGACTTCAGCATTTTCGAGGATTGGATGGATAAATATCAACAGCTTATTGAGTTGGGCAAAGATCTTCCTCCAATCGATGAAAAAAAACGAACGGAATCGTACCTTATAAAGGGTTGCCAAAGCAAGGTTTGGCTCGATGCAGAGTTGAATGAAGGTAAAATATTCTTTACTGCCGATAGCGATGCAATTATAACCAAGGGCATAGTTGCCCTACTAATTCAGGTACTAAACCAACGAACTCCTAAAGAAATACTTGAAGGAGATCTTTATTTTATCGATAAAATTGGGCTAAAGGAAAATCTGTCCCCAACTCGTTCGAATGGTCTTGTGTCTATGGTTCGGCAGATGAAACTTTATGCAATTGCTTATCAAGCAAAAGAAAACAGTTAGATTCTTCTTAGCGTCTTTGTGTCTTAGCGTTTAATAAAAAAGGTGGCACCATGGAAACAAAACGTGATATACTAGCAATAGAGGGAGATATTGTAAAGGTTCTTAAGAACATTTTCGACCCCGAAATACCTGTTAACATTTACGACTTAGGACTTATCTATGAGGTAGATGTTGACGATGACCGAAAAGTGAAGGTTACCATGACCCTTACAGCACCCAATTGCCCAATGGCCGATGAGCTGCTTGAGGAGGTTAACGAAAAGGTTGGTAAAGTTGAGGGGGTTACCGATGTGTTCATCAACCTTACCTTCGATCCCCCTTGGGATAAGGATAGGATGAGCGAAGAGGCCATGTTAACTTTAGGGTTCTTATAAAGTTGATGGTTGTTAGTTGATTGAAAAATCTGTAGTATGAATTATGCATCCGAACAACGGTCAACTAATAGCGAACAATTTATAAAAATGCTTGCCTTTCAAGTTGGTTTTGATGCTTGTGGAATAAGCAAGACAGATTATTTACAAGATCAGGTAGTACATTTAAACCATTGGCTCGATAGCGGTTATCATGGAGAGATGGGCTATATGGAGCGCAACACCGAAAAGCGGCTCGATCCACGAGTTTTAGTTCAAAATGCAAAATCTGTAATTTCAGTACTTCTTAATTACTATCCCGGTAATCCTGACATTTCAACCAAACCACCTAAAATTTCACGTTACGCCCTTAGTCTCGATTATCATGTTGTTGTAAAGGATAAACTCTATCAATTACTTGGACTAATTCGTAAAGAGTTTGGCAATGTTGAAGGAAGAGCATTTGTCGATTCTGCTCCTGTGCTTGAAAAATCATGGGCTGTTCGGGCAGGGTTAGGATGGATTGGTAAAAACTCACTGTTAATTAATCCTAGCTTAGGTTCGTACGTTTTTATAGGGGAGTTGATTGTTGACCTAGAAATTGAAACAAATACTACTCAAACGCCAAACCGATGCGGTACCTGTACTCGCTGTATAGATGCTTGCCCCACAGGGGCAATCGTTTCACCTAGTGTTATCGATTCTCGAAAGTGTATATCGTATCTAACTATTGAAAAGAAAACTCCATTAACCGAAGAGGAACAAAATTCTTTAAATGGGTGGTGCTTTGGTTGTGATATCTGTCAGGAGGTTTGCCCTTGGAATGGCAAGGCAATAAATACAAATTGTGACGATTTATTGCCTAAACAGGAGATATTAAATCTTGTCCCAAGCGAACTTAAATCTATTTCGAATGAAAAATTCGACACTGTTTTTAGCGATACCCCTTTGTCAAGAGCCGAATACAAAAGGATTATTTTAAACTCAAATGACCATAAATAAAGCACATAAAATCAGCAAGTTATTACTTCAAGGTATCTGCAAATTTTTAACTCTTCACTTTTCACTTCATTTCCTACACTCTACATTATCAATTATTTACTATATTGGCAGTAAAATTTGCAGCTATGAACCCTGTTGAACGACTGTGGGTAACACCCCGGCATCATAAGCTATTTGCATGGCACGTTTTTCCTGAATCAACTCCAAAAGCTCTGATATTATTGGTTCATGGGCATGGAGAACATTCGAAACGATATCTTCATTGGGCTGATAGGTTTGTAAGTAATGGATACGCCTTTCTAACTTGGGATCATATCGGGCATGGCCATTCCGATGGGCAGCGAGGGCATATACACCACTACGAGCAGCTACTGCTTGAGATCGATTTGGCCGTGAATAAGGCAAAAGAATATTTTCCCAATACCCCAATAATCCTTTACGGACATAGCATGGGCGGGAATATTGTACTGAACCATGCCATTCGTAGATGCTGCTCTGTTGATGGAATCATTGCTACTTCGCCTTGGTTAAGGTTAACCAAACAGGCATCGCCAATTCTCGAAACAACGGTTACGGTGTTAAACTACATTGCTCATTTTATACCCTTTAAATCTTCGGTTAACCCCTCGGAAATATCACACCTTGAGGATGAGGTAGCGAAATATAAAGAGGATAAGTTGATTCATAATAAGATAACCCCTCGACTCTATGTATCCATCCGCAGAGCAGGTTTGTACGTCTTGAAATATGCTAAACGTATAAAATCGCCAACTCTGTTAATGCATGGAGAGGCCGATCAAATAACATCATTTGAAGCGACAAAAGAAATTTCTACAATGATAAGTGGTTGCACCTTTGTTTCTTGGCCAAACATGTACCACGAGCTGCATAACGAAACCGTACGGGGTTTGGTCTTTGAGACAATTCTTAAATGGATCGATTTAAACATTCTGAAGAAATAAATTAATGGCCTCCGATTTTAGAACAAAGATAGATGTTCAACCTTACCCATTCTCATTAGGTTATAGTTCACCTACCATGTTCTGCGGTTCGTGCTTTACCGAGAATATCGGCTCTTTAATGGTAGAGAGAAAATTCCCGATATTAGTAAATCCTTTTGGGGTTGTTTACAATCCTATTTCAGTTAAACTAGTCATTGAAAGTATACTTAACGCCCAGCCTTTCGATGAATCTGATTTAAAATTCAGGAATGGTCTTTGGTATAGCTATTTGCACCATACAAGCTATTCGTCGCCCGATAAAGAGAAGTGCCTTGAATCAATAAACACCGATTTACTAAAAGCATCGAGTTTTGCAAAGGACATGGAATATCTCCTAGTTACCTTTGGAACGGCAAGAGTTTTTTATCTAAAAGAGAACAATCAACCCGTTGCGAACTGCCATAAGATTTCTGCAAAAGAATTCGATAATCAGTTGTTGAGCGTGGAGGAGATATTGAATAGCTGGTCAGCCCTGATGGATGATCTTTTAATGCGAATTCCCGACCTAAAAATCATTTTCACTATAAGTCCTGTTCGCCATTGGAAGGATGGTGCCATTGGTAATCAGCAGAGCAAATCAATCTTGAACGTTGCCGTTCATGAGCTGATTAAACAATATCCCAATAATGCTTTTTATTTCCCTGCTTATGAATTATTGATGGATGATCTTAGGGATTATAGATTTTATGCCGATGATATGCTCCACCCATCGAAAGTAACTGTGAATTATATTTGGGAGAAATTCGTTGGGTCGATAATTAGTTCAAAGGCGATCCGTTTAATGGGCGATGTTGAAAAAATAATTGCAGCGGTTAACCATAAACCGTTTAACCCAAAAACCAAAGAGCATAATGTTTTTATTACTAATATATTGAAACAGATAAAAACACTTGAAAGAACAAATCCTTTAATTGATTTTGAAAGGGAGGCGGAGTACTTAACAAGTTTTCTATAATTTTAGTGGTTTGCCTTAGGCATATTATTAACTTAGGTCTTACAATTAATCTCATTTGCCATGACAAAGCTATTTCAACGAGTTCTTCTTGTTTTTGTGCTCATAATGTTTATTACCTCGGACACTTTTTCTAACAATTTGACCCAAATCGTTGCTGTAGATTATACCACGAAATATATGTTTTGGGCTTTTCTGCTCGGAGGATTGAGCGCAATATCTTTAGTTTTGGGCTCAGCCCTAGGGATTATTTGGCAACCAAGCCCTCGTGTAACAGCAGCATTTACAGCTTTTGGAGCTGGAGCGCTACTTGCAGCGTTAAGCGTTGAACTTATTGCACCCACCGTTCAGGAGTTTGTTGAGCAGAGTAAAGAAAGCCTTGCAGGAACTAGCGGTCATAACTCATCCTTAGAGTTTATTTTTCTTCTAGGAGGGTGCACCCTTGGAGGAATAGCATTCTACTTTCTAAACGAAGCGCTTAATAGCAAGGGTGGCTATCTTCGTAAGGTTTCTACAACCATTTCGCACTTCAATCATAAGCGAAGAGATAGATATCACATAGCATTAAAACGATTATCGAAAATAAAACTTTTTAGGTCTATCCCACCATCTCATATGGACGTTCTGGTTCAACATCTTCGTCATGTACATATTCATGCTGGAAGATCACTTTTTAAAGAGGGTGATTCGATAACCCGATTGTTAATAATTGAAAGTGGTGAAGTTGAAACCTTTCAGGATGGGAAACTTCTTGGAGTGCTTAAGCAGGGGAGTTTAATTGGCGAATTATCAATGCTATCACATCATCCTGCGGCTTACGATGCGATTGCCTTAACCGAATTAAAAGTCTTTGAACTATCGCAGAACGATTTTCATCTGATACACGAATCATGCCCTGAACTACAGGCTATTATTGAGAACGAGAGTAAAAATGAGTTGATGCAAGATATTAGTAGTCATAATGGTGAGAAAAATCATGAGAATGCAAGGGTTTGGGCACAAAAAGCATCACATCATCTTCATAAAACAACGTATATCCCAAATCAAACTGAAATAAATCAGGATGCCAAAAAGCACGGAGCTGCGCCATTATCCATTTGGCTCGGAATCTTTTTGGATGGAATCCCTGAGAGTTTTGTAATCGGAGCCGGTTTCTTGCTCATACTAACCTCTAAACTTGCTCATGGTGCAGTCAATCTTGCCGATGTGGTTCCTTATACCCTAATCGCAGGCCTATTCCTTTCTAACTTTCCTGAAGCGATGTCGAGCAGTATTGGAATGAAAAAAATGGGCTGGAAGCCTTTAAAAATCTTAACACTTTGGACTTCATTAATGATTATGACAGCTGTTGGAGCTGTTTTCGGTTACTATTACGGCGTTAAAATCCCCAACTACATTGAGATTGGAGTTGAGGGAATGGCGGCTGGTGCAATGCTAACCATGATTGCGCAAACGATGATTCCTGAAGCCGTACATATTGGCGGGAGCAGAGTTACTGGATTAAGCACGCTTGCAGGTTATCTATCTGCTGTTGCCTTTAAGGTATTCGAATAGATTATACCAATGCTGAATATAAATTAGAACAAAATATAAATTCAAGATTTTGCAGTGGTAAATGCCGATAGACAATATGTTTAGTCCAGTCTTTTTGGACTACCTGCCTGCCGGTAGGCAGGTTACATATTGCGTATCGGTATTACAAGCAAGAATATTTATTTTGAAAGGAACTTCGCAGCAAGTCCCTTTACTTTTACCAAATCCTCTGGGGTATCCACTGCAAGGGTTTCCATATCTGTTTTTTCTACTTTAATCCGATAGCCGTTCTCAATCCAACGGAGTTGCTCTAAAGATTCAGCAAGTTCAAGGGGGGACTGTGCTAGTTTGGTAATCTCTTTTAGTATATCACAACGATAGGCATATAGCCCAATATGCTTGTAAAACGGATGATTACTCTGCCATTCCGAATTCTCCTTACTTCTAATAAAAGGGATTACTGAGCGGCTAAAGTAAATTGCCTCGTCATTCTTGTTCAAAATTACCTTTGGCGTATTGGGACTAAAAATATCTTCGTTTTTTGAAAACTGCTTAACTAGTGTTGCAATTTGAATTGATGAGTCGTTAAAGCAATTGGCTACCTTTTTTAGCTGTTCAGGTTGAATGAATGGCTCATCACCTTGAATATTTACAGCAATATCAAACGTGACATTCAATAAACTTTCAATACGATCAAGTGCTTCTGCACATCTATCTGTTCCGCTTTGATGCGTTGACGAGGTCATTACAGCTTTCCCCCCAAACGATTCTACAGCCTTTTGGATTCGTTCATCATCAGTGGCTACATAAACATGCTCAAACACCTGCGATGTGCGCTCGTAAACCCATTGAATCATGGTCTTTCCTGAAATCTCAGCTAGGGATTTCCCCGGAAAACGGGTTGATGCGTAACGGGCAGGGATTAAACCAAGTATTTTCATAGAGTTGAATCGATTATTATGTTGAAACAAAGGTACAATTTTTGAGCAATTATACGACTAGTAATCATTCACCACGAAGACACAGAGAACACGGAGATTTTTTCTATTTACTAGTTAGACTTATCGATTGTTTCGTTCTTTTCCATCAATGAAAAACCTTAAATTAAACGTTTAAGATTTTGTTAAAAGCAACAATATCATAAACATTCTCTGTGCTCTCTCCCGATACATCGGGACGGGCTGTGTCTCCGTGGTGTATATTTCATTTCATAGTATTGCTGAATAGTTACTACGATTAAGCAAAAATGGCAGTCATTCAATTTCCTTAAAAAGTTTTAAATTGCAGCTGTGAGTTGGGTTTATCATTTTTAAGATGTAATTTTGTCAGTGTTTCATCTATTTCACCTATGGATATTCAGGGCATTAAACAACGGTTTAGCATTATTGGCGTTTCGGAGGAGTTAAACCGAGCAATTGATATTGCTCGTCAGGTTGCCCCTACCGATTTATCGGTACTTATTACAGGCGAGAGCGGAACAGGCAAGGAGGTTTTCCCACAAATAATTCACCATTTCAGCGCCCGAAAGCATGGGCAGTATATTGCTGTAAACTGCGGTGCAATCCCCGAGGGCACTATTGATTCAGAGCTCTTTGGTCACGAGAAAGGGTCTTTTACTGGAGCGCATGAGAGCCGTCAGGGATATTTCGAGGTGGCCAATGGAGGTACTATTTTTCTTGATGAGGTGGCCGAATTACCCTCATCAACGCAGGTTCGTTTGCTTAGAGTATTGGAGTCCGGTGAGTTTTTAAGGGTTGGGTCATCAAAAGTTCATAAAACGAATGTACGGGTTGTAGCTGCAACAAACGTTAATGTTCCATACGCAATTCAGGAAGGTAAATTTCGGGAGGATTTGTACTATAGATTGAATACCGTACCCATTCAGATACCTCCACTCCGCGAGCGTTCCGAGGATATCCCATTGCTATTCCGTAAATTTGCATCTGATTTTGCCGATAAGTACCGCATGCCTCCAATTAACCTGAACGACGATGCCCGTCGAATGATTGTTAACTACAAGTGGCCTGGAAATATTAGGCAGCTAAAGAATATTACCGAGCAAATATCAATCATTGAGGAGAGCAGGATGGTATCCGCTGAAATACTTATGCGTTATCTTCCCGATTATAGCTCAATTAAACTACCTGCCTTATACGATAAAAAAGGTTTTGTTGATGAGCAAACCTTTGCTTCGGAGCGTGAGATTCTGTATAAAATACTCTTCGATATGCGCAATGATGTGAATGAGCTCAAAAAGTTGGTTCTCGATTTAATGCGGAGTAATCCCGATAACTTCGAGTTTAAGCAGGAGGGAGCAAAGGTTTTAAACAATCTTTATAGTAACTCTGATTCGCTATTAACACCTGTTTCTGTTCAGGTTGAGACTAAACCCTATGTTCCAAATCAGGTTCACATACAGGATACTGATGAGATAGTTGAGGAATCGTTATCATTGGAGGATAAGGAGATAGAATTTATCAAGAAAGCGCTCGAAAAGCATAGGGGGAAGAGGAAGATCGCAGCAAACGAGCTGGGAATATCAGAGAGAACATTATACCGAAAGATAAAAGAGTATAATATTGAATAGATAGTATGGCACTTAATAACAGTAAAACATTATTTGGTAAACCCTTCCTATTTCTGCTCATAGTGGGATTAACTACATTCCCTATTTCGGGTTGTAAGGTGCAGTATTCCTTTACGGGAGCATCAATTTCACCTGATGTTAAAACGGTTAGCATCGAATACTTTCAGAACCTGGCTACTCTTGTAAACCCTGCATTAAGCAGTAAATTTACCGAAGCGCTCAAGGATCGATTTATAACCCAAACTAGCCTTAATATGGTTAGGGAGTATGGCGATCTGCAATTTTCAGGGCAAATTACGGGGTATGCCATATCGCCAATAGCTATTCAAGCCAATGAAACTGCTGCAAAGAATAGGTTAACGATAACCGTTCGAGTTAAATTTGAGAACACAAAGGATAAAACATTTAACTTTGAAAAATCATTTACACAATTCGACGACTTTAATAGCGACCAAGAATTTTCGTCCATAGAGGCCGATAAAGTAACCATAATTATAGATAAATTGATCGACGAAATATTTAATAACTCTGTAGCAAACTGGTAATTCAAATGGAAAAGGAGAAATTTTATAGCTATCTCGACACATCGGATAAGAAGAACCCCGAGGCGAGCACCTTCTTAGAGTCGATCGTTAGCAATTACCCTTATTTTGAGCCTGCCAGAGCTTTGTACCTAAAAAGTTTAAAGGTAAACGAATCGAGCAACTTTGAGGAGTTGCTTTATCAAAATGCGGCACTACTCTCCGATCGTCGTAGGTTATTCTTTGTATTAAACCCCATTAAAGCATCGAAATCAGCCATTTCAACTGCATCGCAGAATGAATCGAACCATCGCAAGGAGAACGATTCATCATTTGTTCTGATTGAGGACATCCAGAGTACAAATGGCTTATTAGATGATATTTCAGACATGTCAAAAGATCAAGATGTTCCAATTTCTGGCTATGAGCTATTGGAGATATCAGATATGGAGGGTTCGAATGACAAAAATCGTCTTGCTGAAATAGATGGTAATGGGAAGGAGTTAACCAACGACGATTTAATCGAGCAGTTTATTAAAACTGCCCCAAGGCTAAAACCACCTTCGATGATTCAAGACGAGCAGGAGGATATTTCGCTAAAATCCCTTGAAGAACCCGAGGATTTAATCACTGAGCCCATAGCAAAGATTTACCTCTCACAGGGCTTTGCCGATAAGGCAATTTCTATTTACGAGAAATTAAGTTTGAAATATCCAGAAAAAAGTAGTTACTTTGCGGGTCAAATTCAGGAAATAAAAAAACAGTCAAGCATATAAACATAAACAACAAAACGATGTACCTTCTTATCTCAGTTCTAATTATTGTTGTCTGCATATTCATGGTATTAATTGTACTCGTGCAGAATTCAAAAGGGGGCGGTTTAGCTTCCAACTTTGCTAGCTCAAACCAGATTATGGGTGTTCGTAAAACAGCCGACTTTCTCGAAAAAGCTACATGGACATTAGCTATTAGCCTTCTAGCTTTAAGTTTACTTGCATCGCTAACGATGCCTAAGGGAAAAATAAACGCTAGTTCAGCCATTGAGAAAAACATTAACGAAACTCAGGATCCTAGTGCTTTGCCAAACTTTCCTAACGCTAACCAGCAACCAGACCAAGCAGCACCCGATTCAACAAAGTAGTTAAGCGAGTAAAAAATATTTTTAGGTGTCAGGATGTCATGTTCTGGCACTTTTTCTTTTCATCATCGTTAGTGCCTGATAATCAAATTATCCGCAATTGCTTTTATTGTTAATGTTCAACGTCAACTTATTTACGTATTTCATCTGGCAGATAATATAGGGGCAAATCGTCAGAAATTCGCTTTGGCACATCTTATGCTATTCCGCTTAGCATAAATTCGAATATGTTTAACTTTAAATTATAGCTAAAATGTCAAAAGTTAAGATTAAACCATTAGCCGACAGAGTTCTTGTTGAGCCTAAGGAAGCAGAAGAAAAAACAGCAAGTGGAATTTATATTCCCGATACCGCTAAGGAAAAGCCTCAGAAAGGTACTGTTATCGCCGTTGGTCCAGGTACAAAGGATGTTACAATGGAAGTAAAGGTAAATGATGTTGTTCTATACGGAAAATACGCTGGAACCGAAATTAACGTTGAGGGTAAGGATTATTTGATGATGAAACAATCAGATATCCTAGCAGTTATCTAACATTTACCTTATTAATATTTGGAATAACATTGCTAAACAGTAAAAAAAAATAATAAAATGGCAGCGAAAGAATTAAAATTTAATATTGATGCTCGCGATCAGCTCAAAAAAGGTGTTGATAAGCTTGCTAACGCAGTAAAAATAACACTTGGGCCCAAGGGTCGTAACGTAGTTATTGAGAAAAAATTTGGATCTGCACAAATTACAAAAGATGGTGTTACAGTTGCAAAAGAGATTGAACTTGAAGATCCATTCGAGAATGTTGGTGCGCAGATGGTTAAAGAGGTTGCTTCAAAAACAGCTGATGATGCTGGTGATGGTACAACTACTGCTACCGTTCTTGCTCAATCAATCGTTCAGGTTGGCTTAAAAAATGTTACCGCAGGTGCAAACCCTATGGATTTAAAACGTGGTATCGATAAAGCCGTTGCTAAGGTTGTGGCAAGTTTACACAAGCAATCCGTTTCAGTTGGTGATGATTATGAGAAAATCGAGCAGGTAGCAACTATCTCTGCAAATGGCGATCATGAAATAGGAAAGCTTATCGCTGAAGCGATGAAGAAGGTAAAAAAAGAGGGTGTTATCACCGTTGAAGAAGCAAAGGGTATCGAAACTACCGTTGAGATTGTTGAAGGTATGCAGTTCGATCGTGGTTATATATCACCATATTTCATTACCGATCCTGAGAAGATGGAGGCTGTTCTAGATACACCATTCATCCTTATTACCGATCGTAAGATATCAACAATGAAAGATCTTTTACCAATCCTTGAACCAGTTGCACAAGCAGGTCGTTCATTGCTTATTATTGCCGAAGATATTGAAGGTGAAGCATTAGCTACTCTTGTTGTAAACAAGTTACGTGGGTCACTAAAAATTGCTGCTGTAAAAGCTCCAGGCTTTGGCGATCGCCGTAAGGAGATGCTTGAGGATATCGCTATTCTTACCGGTGGTGTTGTAATCAGCGAGGAGAAAGGTCTTCGTTTAGATGCTGCTAAGATGGAGATGCTTGGTAAAGCTGAAAAAGTTACTATCGACAAGGAGAATACAACTGTAGTGAACGGTTCGGGTACAAAAGATACTATCAAGAATAGAGTTGCTCAAATCAAAACTCAGATTGAAAACACTACATCCGATTACGATCGCGAGAAGCTGCAAGAGCGTCTAGCTAAGCTAGCCGGTGGTGTTGCTGTTCTTTATGTAGGTGCAGCTACTGAAACTGAGATGAAAGAGAAGAAAGATCGCGTTGACGATGCGTTAAGCGCAACCCGCGCTGCTGTTGAGGAAGGTATTGTTCCTGGTGGAGGTGTTGCTTACATCCGTGCCATTGAAGTTCTTGAGAAGCTCAAAGGCGATAACGATGACGAAACAACTGGTATCCTTATCGTAAAGCGTGCTATTGAAGAACCATTAAGACAAATTGTTGAAAACGCAGGCCTTGAAGGCTCAGTTATCGTTCAAAAGGTAAAAGAGGGTAAAGGCGATTATGGTTATAATGCTCAGAATAATAAGTACGAGAATTTATACCAGAGCGGAGTTATCGACCCAACCAAGGTAACCCGTGTAGCGCTTGAAAACGCTGCTTCAATTGCAGGCATGCTTCTAACCACCGAGTGTGTAATTACCGAGAAGAAGGAAGAACATCCAGCCCTAATGGGTGGTAACCCAGGCATGGGCGGTATGGGCGGAATGATGTAAAATCTTTATATTTCCATAAACCAAAAGCGGAAAGTCAGTAATGGCTTTCCGCTTTTTATTTATCTGTGATTTTCCGCGTTTGAAAATCCGCATAATCCGTGTTCTATCTTTTATAAACCCAAGAGCTTTGGCAATTCCTTAATGCTATTGACCTTATAAAATCTATCATTCTTAATATCCTCTTCATCGTGGTATTCGTGTTTCCAGGTTACATGGAATGGGATATAAACCCCATACCCGCCTAAATTTAGAATTGGTACAATATCCGATTTTAGCGAGTTGCCTACCATTAAAAATTCGTGGGGTTCAATATCTAAGCGTTTAAGTAAATCGTTGTAGCTATCAATTTGCTTATCGCTCATTATCTCTATATGATGGAAGTATTTTAAAAGATTCGATTTCTTTAATTTTTTCTCTTGATCGAGTAAATCGCCTTTAGTGGCAACAATTAGCTTATAGTTTTTCTGTAATGATTCAAGAACATTGCTTACCCCATCAAGCAGATGGTTAGGCTTATTTAGCTGATCTTTTCCCAGTTCGATGATCGACATTATGGTTGATGTGGGTATCCTTGCACTTGAAACTCGAATGGCTGTTTCAACCAGCGAAAGGGTAAATGCTTTAATTCCATACCCGTAAAGTTCAAGGTTATTAATCTCAGTATTAAAGAGTTCTTCGGTAATTTTCTCTTTTGTGAGATATTCTTTTAACAATTCACAGAATTTATCCTCGGTTTCGCGGTAGTATGGCTCGTTCTCCCAGAGCGTATCATCCGCATCGAAACCAATAACCTTGATTTTACTGAGCATGATTTATACTTTTCTCAAAGATATTGATTAATGTTAACTGAGATAACTCTTCTATCATCGCTCAGCCATCAATCTTTGCGAGCTGATTGCTGCTTTTAACGATGAAATTCCGTTTTGATTAGACTCAACCCTAATGACTCTCTCGTTCGGCAGGAAAACATTTGCCTTGCCATCCTTTGTGAGTTCAACAAGTTTAATACTTTGATTATTCCCCTCATAGCTCCAGCTATATTTATTAGGATTGTAAACCAAAGCACCGGATACCCCTTTTTGTGGCCCTTGTAGTTGAATAAAATCAAAGCGATTTTGCGATGCGGTAACTCGATATTTAACGCCACTCTGCTCAACAATCTTCGTTTGGTATTCGCCCGCTTTCATCGCAATTGGATTCTTACCCGACCAAAACTCAAGGGTATTTAAAAGTAATCCATCAAGGACTAGGGATATTTCGTAAACAGGAACCGCAACAAGAGCGAGAAAGACCAGCTGCCTAACAAATTTATTCCCAGTGCTCTGGTTCCATTGGTAAACTTTTCCTGTTAGCTTAAACGAACCAATGCAAGATAGCTGAGTGGAGCCAATTGCTAGAATAATCGGAATTAATACAAAAGCGTTAATTTTCTTCATGCTCGTAGTATTGGTTAATACTCTTGAGATAAAGAATAAATATATTCAAAAAAGGAACAATAGTCAACTTTAGTTGAATCCGATAAGCAATCAGTTTGCGATTTTTGAATATCTTTGCAAACTAATTTAAAATCAGCATGGATAACATCAGGAACTTCTGCATAATTGCCCATATCGATCACGGGAAGAGCACCCTTGCCGATAGGTTACTTGATCTTACCCACACCCTAACCGAGCGCGAATCCCAAAATCAGGTTTTGGATAGCATGGACCTTGAGAGGGAGAAAGGGATCACGATTAAAAGTCATGCCATACAGATGGAGTATATGTATCAGGGAACGAATTATCTTCTCAACCTGATTGATACCCCAGGTCATGTCGATTTTTCGTACGAAGTATCACGGGCAATCGCATCCTGCGAAGGGGCTCTGCTTATCGTAGATGCTACACAGGGAATTCAGGCACAAACCATATCAAACCTTTACCTAGCGTTAAATCACGATCTTGAGATTATTCCTGTAGTGAATAAAATCGATATGGACGCTGCAATGGTTGAGGATGTTAAGGATCAGATTGTTGATCTTATTGGTTGTAAACGTGATGAAATACTATCGGTTAGCGCAAAAACAGGCGAGGGGGTACCCGCCATTCTCGATGAAATCATCAAAAGGGTAAAACCACCACAGGGGGATTCTGATGCACCATTACAAGCGCTGATCTTCGACTCCGTTTTCAATCCATTCAGAGGAATTATTGCCTATTTCAAAATCTTCAACGGAACAATAAAAAAAGGCGATAAAGTTAAATTCTTTAATACGGGTCAAGAGTACGAAGCTGATGAGGTGGGTATTTTACGCTTAAAGCTAATCCCCAGAGGATCATTAAACGCTGGGAATGTTGGTTATATCATATCAGGAATTAAAGAATCAAAAGAGGTTAAAGTTGGTGATACCATTACTCACGTTGAAAAGCCATGTCTCAACGCTATTGATGGCTTTGCGGATGTAAAACCGATGGTTTTTGCCGGGCTTTACCCTGTAGATGCCGATGAGTACGAGGATTTACGTGCATCGTTGGATAAGTTGAGGTTGAATGATGCTTCGCTTACCTACGAGCCGGAATCATCCCTTGCGTTGGGATTTGGTTTCCGCTGCGGATTCTTGGGGCTACTTCATATGGAGATTGTTCAGGAACGTTTGTACCGAGAGTTCGATATTGATGTCATTACTACTGTTCCAAACGTATCGTATAAAGTTCATACAACCAAGGGTGAAATAATTGAAGTACATAATCCTAGCGGTTTACCTGCGCCAACCATTATCGATCATATCGAGGAGCCCGTTATCAATGCTCAGGTAATTACTAAATCCGAGTACCTTGGAGGGGTGATGAAGCTTTGCATCGATAAGCGAGGCATTTTAAAGAATCAAGTATTCCTCACCTCGGATAGAGTTGAGTTGACTTTCCGATTGCCGCTTAGCGATATTGTATTCGACTTTTACGATAAGCTCAAATCCATTTCACGTGGGTATGCCTCATTCGATTATTTTATCGATGGTTTTCAAACGGCTACCCTTGTTAAGCTCGATATTCTGCTCAATGGCGAGATGGTTGATGCACTATCATCGCTCATTCACCGGGATTATGCCTATGACTTTGGTCGTAAGATGTGCGAGAAGTTACGTGAGCTAATCCCTCGTCAACAGTTTGATATTGCCATTCAGGCAGCTATTGGAGCTAAGATTATAGCACGTGAAACCGTTAAGGCTTTACGTAAGGATGTTACCGCTAAGTGTTACGGAGGCGATATAACCCGTAAACGCAAACTTTTAGAAAAGCAGAAGAAAGGAAAGAAGCGAATGCGCCAGATAGGTACAGTTGAAGTTCCTCAAGAGGCATTCCTTGCAGTGCTTAAGATGGACTAGAGCAATAGTATTTTTTTGTGTAAGAATTCCGACCCTTGTGGCGGTTTTTTTACTTTTATAGGCGTTTACGAACCTAATCATTAGATTTAAACGAGCTTTTCATGAACTAAACAAGTTCTGATGATAAGAAAATGGATAAGAAACACTCGCATGGGTTACATCCCTAGTCAATCAGGGATAATGCGACGTATGCTGCGTGAGGAGGGTGGATGGCAAAGCCATTTGTTGAAAACAAGCGAGTACATACAGCAAGCGGTTAAAAGGCAAAACCCGAGATCAATTCGGATTCTAGGCAGTGGTTGGTTGCTCGATGTACCCATTAAATATCTGATGGATAACTGTGAAAAGGTTGTACTTACTGATATTGCTCATCCCAATCAGATAATCAATAAATACTCAAAGTTTAAAAATATTGAGTTTGAGCCCCTTGACATTACAAATGGAATTGTTGACCATGGGTATAAGCAGCGCAAAAAGAGTTATAACCATGAACAGTTTATCAAAGAGATTGAAAATACCCATCAAATGGAGTTTTCAGAGGAGATGATTATCTCTGTTAATCTACTAAGCCAGCTAAGTATTATCCTAACCGATTATCTATCAAAAAACCTTGGGTTAACCAATAGCCAGGTTATTGAGATTGCCAAGGCAATTCAGAATAGGCATATTGATTTGCTGCCCAAGGGCAAATCGGTTCTCATAGCAGACTATGAGGAGGAGTACTTTAATGAGGATGATAGGCTGATTGGTTCAAAACCTTCGGTTTACATACCCTTTCCAAAGGGAGAGGAGAGGAGGGAGTGGCGTTGGAGTTTCGATTCAAAGATGATGTACAGGGAGGATTGTAAAACAATACTTAGGGTGGCTGCAGTTCGATTGTAATGAAAAAGGAGGGAATCCCCTCCTTTAAGCTTATCTTTTATCCTTTCTTGTGTGCCCAGCATTTAACCCAATCAACCTCGAATGTTGCGGGTAGTTTCGATTCATCAATCTTCCCATTTATACCCGATGAGAATACTATATAGACAGCCCCTTTGGGGAGGTTATTGGTTTCAACCTTAAACGGAATCCCGTTTATTTTCCAGGTTATCTTCTGCTCATTCCAATCAACCCCTAAAATATAGAACTCTGAATCGAGGGATAGTCCGTTCACGGAGTCTATGCTCTTTTTAGGTTTCCCTTTTTCTCCATTCTCCCAGAAGAAAGCACCTTGTAATGAGCTAGAACCTTCCCCCTTTTTTCTGAAAATATCAATTTCAGGGAGCATTTTATCGCCTACCAACCAGAAGGCATGATAAATACCCGCTAGGGTATTCATCTTAATCTTAGCCTCAAATCGACCATGCTGTTGGCGGAATGAGTTGCCTGTACTAATAATTCCCGAAGTGTAGTCAAAATCTTTTGGTACAAACCCAAACTTTGAGTCCCATGATAAACCGTTTGCCTTCTCCTTGCGGGTTGTTATTTTAAGAATTCCCTTATCGATGGAAATATTATTCCCATCGGTGTACCAATGGCTATCAGATGCCAACGAATAGCTGCTGTTAAGCAATGCTTCGCCCCAGAAAAGTTTGGTGAGCCACCTCTGTTGATCGAGTTTTTTGCTCTCAAAATTTTCGCAAAAGGTTAACTCCCATTTTTTAATTTCCTTAAACTTATCGCTTTTCTTGACCTTGAAGTACCATTTAATCTTCTCCGATTGATTAAGCTTATTGTATTCCTGAAGTTTTTGGTACTGCTCGGTTTTCTCAAATTTATCGGTGGAAAGCAGATATGCTTTGCGTTCAGTAAACTCTTTTGATTCTACCTTAGCCTTAAGTTCTGAATGCTTTGCAAGTTGCTCAGAATCATTAATTTGAAAATAGTTCTGTAACGCTTTCGATTTCTTAAGTTTAAAGTAGATTTTAACTTTTTCGTTCTGCTTAAGTTCAATATACTGAATCTCCTTTTGGTATTCCTCGGCGTTCTCTTTGGCAAAACGTTTTCTTTCCTTTTTGTACTCAGGGCTTTTTATGTAGGTTTCGAGTTCAGCAAATTTCTGAGGTAGCCCCGTTTTTTCAATTTCAACGAAATCTTTTGGGGTAGAGGTCTCGGCGAGTTGCAAATAGTTTATGAGCGCCTTATTCTTGCATATGGCTTGATACTCTTTCTCAGTTTGAAACTCAGAAGAGGATTTGAAGGTTAGCGCTTTAAGTTCCTGCTTTACCTTCTCATGCTCTTTGGTTTCAAGCCAAGCCTTTAGCTCTTGGAATTTTTTATAATCAGCAGAATCTTCGAAATTATTAAATTCGTCAAATTCGTTTTGTAGGGCTTTATCCTTGGCTTCAAGGGCTTCTGTTTTTGGGAAACGACCGGTTAGCCGAATTACGAGAAGCTTAAGTTTTATTACAATGTTAGCCATTTAGTGGGTTATTTCAGGGTTAAATCAAAAGCTGCGTCGGTGATGTGAAATAAATTTGAAGGGGACTTTAATATGTTCAGAATAATCTTCGCCCGCTTCAATCATATCCTCATCATCGTCCATATAATGCCAATGAATCTCAACATCAAATCCTTTACGATGAATCTCCTTAAATTTTTCGAGTATTTTAAGGATCATTTTTGATGATGAGGTATTGTAGTATTCAAAGTTAAAAACAACCTCTGTCTTCGAATTTGGATTGGTGGAGTACTCATCGAACCAAGTAAGAATGGGTGTATAGAATGAATTTACATCCTCAGGTAACGAGTTCCCAGAAATTTCAAACAGGCTACCATCCTTATCTAGGACTACTTTAGGCGTTTCGTTGGTTGGATCAAGTATAATTTTTTCCATGGCTTATTAATATTTTGCCTGAATTCAAGAAACTTAGCTAATAATACAACAAATATTTCGAAAAAACAAGTAACATCAGGCGGAATCTATGCCATTACTCTGACAAATATAACGAAAAAGAGAGTGAAAGGTTATAAATTGCCCATCTTGTTTTTAACCATTGTTAAAAAAATTAGATAAATCGTTCGTTGGCTCAATAAAGAGCTGAGTTATACCTAAAGTTTTATTGTAGCTATTCAGCAATACTATGAAATGAAATATACACCACGGAGACACAGCCCGTCCCGATGTATCGGGAGAGAACACAGAGAATTTTTATAAATATAGTTGCTATTTACAAAATCTTAAACGTTTAATTTAAGGTTTTTCATTGATGGAAAAGAACGAAACAATCGATAAGTCTAACTAGTAAATAGAAAAAATCTCCGAGTTCCCTGCCTACCGGCAGGCAGGTCTGTGTCTCCGTGGTGAATGGTTACGTTTTATTAAATTATAAACTTTTTGATTCGCATCTAGGAAATTAGTTTAAACCCTTTACCTCTAACGTTAATAATTTCGATGGACGGGTCATCTTTCAGATATTTTCGCAATTTGGTGATGTAAACATCCATGCTGCGGGCGTTGAAGTAGCTGTCGTCAACCCATATGGTTTTAAGGGCAAAGTTTCGGTCGAGGATAGCATTTTTATTGACGGCCAAATATTTAAGTAGCTCGCTCTCCTTGGTGGTAAGCTTGCGGACATTATCGCCAATTTGGAGGGTTTGCTTCATGGCATCGAATGAGTAACGGCCAACCTGAAAAATGCTTTGGCTCGTTGTAACCGAGTCTTTTCGGGTTCTTCGAAGAATTGCTTCAAGTCGCATTAATAATTCTTCGATGCTAAAGGGCTTGGTCATATAGTCATCGGCTCCAAGCGAAAATCCTTCAATAACATCCTCTTTCATCGATTTTGCTGTAAGGAATAGGATAGGCATGGTGCTATCGGACATTCGGATATCACGGGCAAGCGTAAATCCATCCTTCAATGGCATCATCACGTCAAGAACGCATATGTCGTAGTATTTATTCTGAAAGCCCCTATAGGCTTTTTCTCCATCTTTGTACAGATCAACCTCGTAATCTTTGGCTTGAAGATATTCTTTAAGAAGAACTCCTAGGTTTTCATCATCTTCAGCGAGCAAAATTCTTACTATTCTATTTTCCATGGTTATTCTTTTAGAGTTATTGAATCTTATCATTGGGCCCTACGCTAGGCAGGTATATAGAGAATGTACTTCCTTCGCCAACTTTACTTTCAACCCAAATTTTGCCACCGTGAGCCTCGGTTATCTTTTTCACATAGCTCAATCCGAGCCCAAAACCTTTTACATTATGGATATTTCCTGTGGGGACACGGTAGAACTGATCGAAAATCCGTTTTAGGTTATCGCGGCTTATGCCAATGCCGTTGTCATTCACCTCAATAACGATTCCATTGGGAGCCGATTTTGTTGATAATGTAATAATTGGGAAACCATTACGATATTTTAGTGCATTGTCGAGCAGATTGGTAATAACGTTTGTTACATGAATTTCATCGGCAATACAACAGGGGCTTGTTGATGTTAGCTCACATTGAAGTTTTCCGCCTGTGCTATCAACCTGAATGGAGAAGTTGGAGGTTACTTTATTGATAATCTGATGAAGATCGATTTCCTTCAGCTTCAGCTTCAGCTTTGTTTTTTCGAAAATGGCCATCTGTAACACCTTTTCTACCTGTAATCCGAGGCGTTTGCTTTCATCGGCTATAACGCCTCCAAGATAGCCCAGGTTCTTTTTCTCCACTGGAATACTCTTATCGTTTAGCATTTGAGCTGCTAGCGATATGGTAGATATGGGAGTTTTGAGTTCATGGGTCATGTTACTCACAAAATCGCTTTTTATCTCCGAAAGCCGTTTCTGCCTAAAGATGATAAGAATGGTTGCGGAGAAGCTGATTAGAATGATGAGCGTAAGCATCAGCGTTGAAAAGGCCATTACCCCTATTGAACTTAGGATATACGATTGCTGGTTGGGGAAGTAGATATTAAGAAAGAATCTTCGGGCGAAGAAGTCGTTGGGGAATAGCTGATCCTTTAGGAATAGCCCTTTTATGTGCTTTTTGTAGTTGCGCGATTTATACACCGTGCTATCCTGCTCGTTGCAAACACGATATTCAAACCTAGTGTTTATACCCTTTCTAAGTAACTCCGCTCTTATAATAGTGTCGAGCACCTCTTTGGTAATACGCTTTTCGATAGGCTGTTCGATTCGAATCAGGTTATCGACTATTTTTTCAACGAAAACGGTTTTGTTCAGGAGTTTTTTATCTAGCCCAAGGTTAAGGTTTAGATCGGAGAAACTTTTTTTTGAAGTTTTACCTGTATTATTGAATATTTTACGGTTGATTGTACCTGTTCTATTAATGCTTACTGAATCGGTTGAATTTATTCCGATAATACTTGGAATTTTTAGCGAATCGAGTTGGTTGATGGTAAAAACTTCCCTATTCTTTTGAAGCGTTCGAAAACCGCTACGGGTTTGGTTTAGTATGCTTGTACTATAGGTTTGACTGGGATTTCCCGATGAGCTGATGGTTGAAAAGGGTTTAATTTCTCCTACGATTTGATAGACTGTTTCCTGCCTATCTACCTCATCGATGATACTCTTTAGCGCTAGATTAGCCGATTGAACGAACTGCTCCTGCTTAACATCAACAGCAATCCTTACCCATTTGGATTGAACAATGATTAACCCAAATGAGGCAAGCGATATAAAAACGGTTAAAATCCAGATAAGCTTCCGACTCATATCAACAAAGTTAGCTTTTAAGAATTGCGCTCAGCAGGGCTTAACATAGTTTAACAGATATTGGGTTTGTAATAGGATACGTATGGTGTACTTTTGCCCTATAAACGTTGAGGTTAAAAACGTTTATTGAAATAAAACATGTGGGTTTATGGTTTAGGGTGAAAAACAGGAGTCTAGGCTTCTGTTTTTTGTTAGAAAGGGCAATAGGCACTTTTTCTTTTAATCTTTTCTGCATTAACTTCAAGAGCAGCATGAATACCTGGAATCTGTTTCAACGCTTTTATTAAATCAGCTAAATCAATTCGTTTCATCACCCCCAAAATCTCCAATATAAAATCAACTTTTGGCAGCTCTTTTACGAGTTGAACCCCCGATGATTTATTGGAAATTAAGCTGTAGCAGTGTATTTCGGAGGTTTCGGAATCGCTAAAAACAGGAAATGTAAAGGATGGGTTATCCTTGGCTTGAATAAGGGTATCGGTTTCTTTAAGATTGATATTGAGCATTTTATTTATACTCCAGGCTGTTTTATGAAGGCTCTCGGAGCAGGAGATGGCTATTAGCACGAAGGGTAGTTCGTGGGTTCCATCCAGGGTATGTTTTTTTTTCTGTACCAATGGTTATGAATTGATGATGCTAAGGTAACTTTTTTAGCAATAGTTTGTAAGAGAAATGATGAAATTGGACTAAAGCTCTTCGGTGGGAGAGTTTGGTTGTGAAGGGAGTTCGTCAACCTTGATTAACGCCTCCATTGCAGCATTTTGCTCAGCCTCCTTTTTCGAAGAGCCATGCCCTTCGCCTAGGATGTGATCGCTAAGGCTGATGGTTGCAATAAAATGAGGATTATAGCATTCGGATGGGGGGCACTCCTGATTTTGGAACTGTAAAACGCATTTATTCTTTTGTGCCCACTCAAAGAGACGGCTTTTATAGTCGTTCTCAATGGTTTGCAGGTTGTCGAGGTCGATATACTTATCGAGAATTGAGGTGACTATGCAATTATTGGTAAACTGAAATCCCCTATCGATAAACATTGCGCCTATAATGGCCTCAAGGGCATTGCCGTAGATATTTTTCTGGAGATTTTGGCTGTTGGGTTGGCTAACGATGAGCTTATCGAGCCCCATATCGATAGCAAGTTGATTAAGGCTTGTTCGGCTAACAATTTTCGAGCGCATTTTTGTTAGAAAGCCTTCCTTCTGATTGGGGAACTGCGTAAAGAGGTAGTCGGCAACGATGGCATCGAGTACGGCATCGCCTAGGTATTCGAGTCGTTCGTTATTGATGCGCTTCCCCCTAGACAATACGATAGATGCTGACTTGTGGATAAAAGCCAACTTATACAAGTCCAAATTTCGAGGAGAAATTCCGAAAATCTGATATAGCTGATTATAAAAATCCCAATCCCTTTGTGGAACTCTAAGTTTATTAATCCGGCTAAAGAGGTTTGAAAACACTTAGCTTATTCGGAGTATTTCTTGAAAATAACGGAGGAATTATGTCCGCCAAATCCAAAGGTGTTGCTTAGGGCAGCCTTAACCTCGCGCTTTTGTGCTTTATTAAAGGTGAAATTCAGTTTACTATCAATTTCAGGATCAGGATTCTTAAAGTTGATAGTTGGAGGAATAATACCTTTAGTTATTGCAAAGATTGCAGCAATTGATTCAACAGCACCTGCAGCGCCAAGTAAATGGCCTGTCATCGATTTGGTTGCGCTGATGTTAAGTTTATAGGCATGTTCGCCAAAAACACTTAAAATAGCTTTTGGTTCAGCAATATCTCCGAGTGGAGTAGCTGTACCGTGTACGTTGATGTAGTCAATTTCTTCTGGTTTCATCTCTGCATCTTCGAGAGCACGTAGCATAACGTTACGAGCACCAAGGCCTTCGGGATGAGGGGCAGTTAAATGGTGAGCATCTGCTGTCATTCCTCCACCAACAATTTCACAGTAAATTTTAGCACCCCTTGCTTTAGCATGGTTTAATTCTTCTAGAATTAGACCAGCAGCACCTTCTGCCATTACAAAACCATCGCGGGTTACATCGAATGGGCGAGAAGCAGTTTTGTACTCATCGTTGTTGGTTGATATGGCTTGCATTGCGTTAAATCCACCCACTCCAATCTCGTTAACCGATGCTTCAGAACCACCGCTGATAAATACATCAGCCTTACCCAAACGGATAAGATTATATGCATCGATAAGAGCATTGGTTGATGATGCACAAGCTGAAACGGTTGAAAAGTTTGGTCCACGGAAACCGTACTTCATTGAGATATGGCCTGCGGCGATATCTGAAATCATTTTTGGGATAAAGAAAGGACTAAATCGCGGTGTACCATCACCGGCGAAGTAGCCTTTCAGTTCTTCTGTAATCGTTTGCAATCCACCAATTCCCGATGCCCATACTACCCCAGCTCTATCGTGATTGATAGTTTCAAGGTTAATGCCTGAGTCCTTCATGGCCTCATCGGCAGCAACTAGGGCAAAGATTGCGTAAGGGTCGAGTTTCCTCACCTCCTTACGATCGAAGAAATTGGCAGGATCGAAATTTTTCACCTGACAGGCAAACTTTGTTTTATGTTTTGAGGCATCGAAACTGGTGATTAGTTCACATCCGCTAACCCCTTGCTCAAGGTTGTTCCAATATTCCTGGATATTATTTCCAATAGGATTTATCGTGCCAAGTCCTGTAACAACTACGCGCTTTAGTTCCATAAACAATTTTTAAGTTTAATGCCTGTTTTGGTTAAATGATTTACTTGTTGTGGGTTTCGATGTACTTGATTGCGTCACCTACGGTACCGATTTTTTCAGCCTCATCGTCCGGAATAGAAAGGTTAAATTCTTTTTCGAATTCCATGATTAGCTCAACGGTGTCGAGTGAATCAGCACCCAAATCGTTTGTGAAGCTAGCTTCTGGGGTTACTTCATTTTCATCAACTCCAAGCTTATCAACGATAATCGCTTTAATTCTGGTTGCAATATCCGACATAGTGTTTAAAATTTGGTTAATAAATACTTTTAAAATTTGTTTGCAAAGAAAAGAACATTTAACCAAACTAAAAAGTTAAAAGTCATTTTCTGGGGCAAAAGTAATTTTTTTGTTTCTATTTTTGATGCCATAAAACATTTTTTTTGTTTTTAACACCGTTAAACATATGTAAATATCAACAGATGAGGAATATAGCAATTTTTGCATCGGGGTCAGGTTCTAATGCTGAAAACATAGTAAACCACTTTAAAGGAGGAAATATTGCAAGGGTGGTTCTTATTTTATCGGAGAATGAGGATGCATATGTTCTTGAAAGAGCCCGAAAACTCAATGTTACATCGATTCATTTCTCGTTAGAGGAGCTGAAAAACGGTAAAATTCTATCGACCCTAAAGTACTATAGTATTGATATGATAGTACTTGCAGGTTTTTTGAAGCTTTTCCCCCAATCAATTATAGAAGCGTTCCCCCAGAAGATTGTGAACATTCACCCAGCACTTCTTCCAAAGTATGGTGGAAAGGGAATGTATGGCGATAGGGTTCATCGGGCTGTTATCGAGGCGGGTGAGAGCGAAAGTGGTATTACTATTCACTATGTTAACCAGAATTACGACGATGGGGGGATTATTTTTCAGGCAAGATGCTCTATTTTATCCGATGATAAACCTGAAACCCTTGCCCAGAGGGTTCATCAGCTTGAGTACGAGTATTTTCCAAAAGTAATTGAAAAGATGCTAAGAGAAGGTTATTGATATTAATGTATTATGTGCTAGGCGTTTCTGTTCATTGTGAATAATCCAATCTTTTTTATTCGGAATAGCTATTTTCGCAACAAGTTTTTCCTTCTAATACCGATTCGCTAACGTTTCCGTTGTTTGAGGTGCTGGGGATACTGCTTACCGCCTGTCTCCCGGTAGGCAGGCTAGCCGCCAACTCTGTCATTCCAGTTATAATTTTCCCCCAAATACAAAAATTATCGAATTAACCGTCTTTAAATCAATAATATAAATTGCACTTTGGGAGTAGTTTTCTTACTTTAACCCAAAGGTATATTCCATTTTATCAAAATCTATTGTCCATGAGTAGTTTTTTAGCCATGCATGTGAAATTAAACCATCAATACGGATACCACCGAAGTTTCTATCTTTTTTTAAATTGCTGTCGAACCAGATAAGTGTATTGGGTTGGTTAAGGTTTTCTATCGAAAGGGAATATTTAGTTGGAATAAAACCATTTTGCTTAAGATTGTTTTTATCAAACTTCCATTTTTTCAAGCTCTCTTTTGATGCAGTAAAAGAGGCCTGAACAAGTTTACCTTCAACTTCGTTAAGTGCAATTAAACCAGAATCAAAAAATAGGTTAAGGCTGTCATTATTTGCTAATTTACCTTTAGCAAACATATAATGGTCGTCCCACAAAAAAAAAGGTACTTTTAAATTTCTTTGCGATAACATTTTATAATGCACTTCAATTAGATGGGCATTATCTCTTGGTGTTAATATAAATTGGTTATTGTGATAGTCTATTGTGGAAAGGAACTGTTCCAAGATATTTGTTCCAAATATTATGAAATCGTCCATATCAGCCATAACAGTTACCGGAACATTCAGAAACGAAGGACCATTATCAAAACTCATCGATTCAATTATTGAATGCCAAACCGTTACTTTCGCGGCAGCGTGAATGCTTTTTGACTTGTAGTTTAATTCAATCCCAAGACTTTTGGCGGCAGACAACCCCATAATAACATAATCACCTCCTGTGTCGAACCGGAATAGAGATTGTACCCCATTAATTTTACCGGTGACTCCTGGCCAATAATCTGAAGATATTTTATTGTCATGCAAGAAAGGCACATAGTAAGTTTTTTCGGCAATAGCTGCATATCGTTTGTTTGTAAAGCCTTTCAAATAGAGTAGTTGTTTTGATTTATTCCGTGCAGCAATGAGAAACGCATTATCATAATCGCGCAAATGTATATTTGCCTGTATGGCCAAATCAACACATTCTTTATATTTTCGATAACCTTTATCTATTGTGATAAAGGTTTGCAGTGCTTCTTTGTATCGTCCCTGTACGAACCATGCTTTCATTAAAAGATATTTTGCCTTTTCGTTATCTGGCGATTCATTAATAACCTGTAAAGCTTCAAAGTGTGCCTTTTTGATTTCTCCGTTTTTCCAATTATTTATGGCTTTATCCAGATTATTTTGTCCAAATAGGTTTATCATATCAATTATCAGTATTAAAGTAAAGATGAATTTTGTTTTTGTCATATCGCAAGTGTTTAAAATGTTTGTGCAAACATATTTCGATATGAAAGAAAAACCTAAAAAAGGCGGTAGTAAAATGGTGGTATAAAAGTAGTACTATTGAGGTATCTGTCAGTTTATGAGGTTTTTATATTTTCTTGCTTCTGTCCTTGAACTTAATTTGAGTTTTTTAAAAATATTTGAAATATGCTTTTTGACTGTATGGACTGATATAAATAGCTCATTAGCAATTTCCTGATTCGACTTTCCAGATGATACCAGTTTAAGAATATTCTGTTCGGAGTTACTTAATCGTTCAAGTTCCTCCTTTTCAACAGCATTGCTATCTTTCACCTTTTTAATGAACCTGAATCTTAACTTAACATTTGCGAAATATAATATTAGCACCAATATTGTTAATGAGAATAGTATAATTGCAATGTTCGACATTTGTTATAGGTTAAATTTATTCCAATTTTAATCTCTTTTGGGGTCAATTCCCCGCCCTTTGGGGCATAGCCGTCAACCTAATAATTGCATGTACCTGATAATGAGTTCATACAACTATTTTTCACCCCATTCCTTTGGAGAACAGGGTTCTTTGTTGTAATT
>Ga0209287_10000384_pt1 | contig 27547 bp, 23 predicted proteins | sample PPLLak3cmMay2015_2_FD_187255 | JGI IMG/M metagenome (GOLD analysis project Ga0209287, IMG submission 187255) | Freshwater sediment microbial communities from Prairie Pothole Lake near Jamestown, North Dakota, USA - PPLs Lake P8 Core (1) Depth... | ecosystem: Environmental > Aquatic > Freshwater... | reverse complement strand
AAAAAAAAAAAAAAAAAAAAAAAAAAAAAAAAAAAAAAAAAAAAAAAAAAAAAAATAAAAAAAAAAAAAAAAAAAAAAAAAAAAAAAAAATTAATTTTCTTTGATTATCCACCAATCAGGTTTTTCCACATGTACAGATAAATTATTTTTCTGTGCAAACTCAAATACCGCTCTTCGTACATCTTCTCCAAGGGAATTCCCTTCAATATCATGTCCTCCGATGATACCGCCTGCTCTGACTTTTGGATAGTATAACTCGATATCTTTTTTCACATATTCATACGCATGATTACCATCGATGTATACCATATCAAGATTATCTGGAATGTGATCAACTGCATCTTCCGAGGTCATTTGCAAAGGAACAACACGGTCAGAATATCTTCGTAAAACGAGTAATGCAGGTTTAAATGTAGAAGGTAGAAATGTTACTACATTTTTTTCTTTTGCATACTCGTGGTATTTTTTATACGGGTCGACGAGGAACATTTTTTCTACATCAAGTTTTTTAAACATCCTGCGAGCGTTTGTCCCAAAGAACACTCCGATTTCAGTAATTCGTAGAGAATGTTGAAATCTGTTCGCAGCAAATTCAATCATAGGTCGATGGGAGTCATATCTTACGGAACCATATGCTTTATACGCGAAGATTCCAAAAAGACCTGCTATTACAACCAGAAGCAAATTCATAAGGGTGTATTTACATAGAAATAAAATATTTTTCTACGGTAAAGCGTATGTCGAATTTTTTTTTCATTACGTTTCCGCTAAGGTTGATTTAAGTAATTTACGCAAGAGCAGGGATTTGAACCCTTCCATACTCGATGCTTCAATCTTACCAGATCTTAGTTTTTTGGTTTTCGATACGTCCGTCCTGCCCACTGAATCTCTTGCGTTATTGCAGATGTAAACGCATTTTGTGCTAAAAAAAGAAACACAATCGGAGTAAGCAGAGCATACCCTATCTTAGATGGATAGCGTTCCTTGGGGTATATCATGGTTTTCGGCAGGATAGCAATCCCTAGCCAGCCATAGAGTATTTCGAAAAGAATCATGGAACTGAGTAACAAACCAGGGAGGTAATATCCTAAAAGAAGGAGGAGCAGACCACATGCGATAATGACTTGTGCTCCGATAAAACCAATGAACGAACCAATCCAGAAAACGGGGTAATACCAACGTACCCATGTGTATTGTCGCGTCCCCCAGCGTACAAAACTCGTTATGCGTGTCTCCGGTGGACTTTCCATGATGCATTTCGGCTGAAGGGAAATCTTGTAACCAGCTTTTTTTACAGCAATAGTCAGGACAAGATCATCGGAGAACGCAGATTCCCATTTTTGCTTAATATCCAGTGCATCGAATACTTTTTTTCGGATAGCCATCGATCCACCCCAGGCAAACGTATAACTGGGGTAAAACATAAACACAATCGAAGCCATATTCCAGGCAGATATAAGCAATGTTTTCAGGTTCGAAGGGAAATACCATCGGTAGCCAGTCGACGCTCCAATAGCCTCATCTTGGAGTGGTGCAACCATGTTCTCAAGCCAGTGCATGTCTGGTTTGATATCACTGTCTGCAAACACCAGAACCTCTGCTTTTTCTGTTGATTTGAATCCTGTGAGCAACGCAGCAACCTTTCCGCTACATCCAGAAACCGGGTCGGTCAGGACCAAGTGAGCATATGATTTGTTCTCTATGAGTTGCTGTAAGGTCGCATAGGCAGGATCGTCTGTTGAATCAACGACAAATACGATTTCATATTTCGGGTATTCCTGGGCGAGAAACCCTTGGATGTTTTCCAAAAAACCATGTTCGGTTCCTTTGCAGGGGACAATAACAGAAGCAAAAGGAAAATAAGGTGAAAATATCCTTTTTTTTGTCCGCTGATACGCGATAAGCCATAGGCTGATGATATAACATTCACCCAGCACCCCAATGATTCCCAGAATAATCAGAAATTCAAGAATCATATCTCTTCAACAATGCTTTGTATCCTTCGCTGGTTATTAGAAATTTACCTTCACAGCCAAGACTCGAACATCAAGACAGATGTTCAACCTGATACGTAAAAAAAAGCAGTTGGGTTTATTTAAAGAACGACAATATATCACGTTGTGAGGAATCAGACGAGCAGGAGCAAAGAGACACACTATCTCAAAGAACTTAAAAACGTTGATTTCCAACCTGTTTTTATCCTTGGAGTCCATCGATCGGGGACCAGCATCTTATATAAGATGCTGACTGCCACCGGGTGCTTCAATCCAGTCACCGCGTATCATCTGATCAACTATGACGAACTTCTCTCCAACTTTCATGAGCAAACAGAACAGCAGGCTAAAAAACAGCTCACAGAATCGTTTCTCAAAAACGGGCTTTTTGATAGAGGAATCGACCAGTTGAAGATAACCGCGGATTTTGCTGAGGAATATGGCTTTTTGCTTGGTACCCAGACGTTGCAGATGCGTATTACGAAAAAAAACCTTGCACGCTTCACCCAGTTGTGTAAAAAAATCCAGTTCATCGAAGGAAACAACAAACCCATTCTGCTAAAAAACCCCTATGATTTTCCAAATTTCCTTTATCTCAAAGAAGTGTTCCCAAACGCGCGATTTGTGTTCATTCATCGTCATCCGCTCAAAACACTTAGCTCAACGCTTAATGCAGTAAGGACGATAGTAAAAGAAAAAAACCCGTACACTACCAGATTATCAAGGATATACGATAAGTGTTATTCGAATCCCTTGCTGCTGCAACCACTCCGATTCATCGTTCATTCACTGGCGGAATGCACCGTGGTTATTCTTACCAGAATCACGAAAAAAGCAGCAGAGTATTATCTAAAAAACATAGAAAAATTAGCCAAGGATGATTACATTTCAATTACCTATGAAGAGTTCTGTTCCCATCCGCAGGAGACTTTAGATGTCATCATGGAAACACTGTCGCTGACCATGACACAGAAAATCGATGCTGCGTCGCTTATGAACCCTCGTAAAGTAGACGTAGATAGTTCTGTACAAAAGCTCCGTATCTATATCTACAAATCCATGAAAGCATATTTTGATCTGTTCCAGTATACGATGGAAGGATAGTTGAGCATTACTTCTTCTGGATGGTTACGTGCTGGATCTCCTGTTCGATCCGTGCTAAGATGTCCCCCTGGTTCTCGGGATCATATTTTTGTAGATGTTCTTGGAAGGTGTTAGGATTGTCTAGGAAGTCTTTTAAATCATCTTCATAAAAAGACAAACCAAATACATCTGTCAAACTCTTTATTTGTTTATAAAATCTTTTGTTATGAGAATGGGTGAATCGCAATATCCTGATATCCAATGACTCCTATCCAGATGGTTTGATTAAAACCCTGGATGGTGACGTTTGACCGAAGGATCACTTTAAGCTGATCAGGGATAAATCGTTCCCCAAGACGGGGCCATAACTGAGTGAGTGGGATGAACATATCCCCTTGGAGTTCTGTGGTACTCTGTGGTTTAATTAGACCATCGGGTAACGTCCCATTGCTTATCAACCGGGTCTTTGTTCCATCAACACGGTAGATTTTTACAGTGATATCCTTCGCAAGCAACGTCAGTTTATTTGGATTATTTATCGTAAACGTAATCGTATCATGCAACCCATCTTTCAGAGTATAGGAATAATCGCCGGTGAGAGATGCTTCGGTCGGGAGATCTGAAAGGAGCAGTTCAAGGGACGGAGGGATAATGTCTGCCTTCAAAGAAAGGTTCATTGATTTTCGAATGCCAGCTACATAAATGACTATGTCACCGGCTAGTGTCATCTGGAGTGTTTCTGCATCGAGTGCTTTAAGCAGGATCCATCCGCTCCCAGTGAGTTGTTTGGTTGTTTTTGCAGGGATTTTTTCGTCTTGGATATTGACGGTCCCGACAAGGATTCCTGTTTCGGTGTTGACATTCGCTGAGAGGTTTTCCATGGCGATATCAATCGTGTTTGGGTTGGTAATTTCAATGATGCCGGTGAAGTTAATTCCCTCTTGGGTGATCTCACTGAAATTAGCCGCCAGATGTATTTGAGGAAGTGAAAATTCGTTTAGGATGTCATTGAGAGATACCTTCATTTGGAATTTAAGGGGAAACGTTTTTTTTATCATCCCAAGGAACATCGTTCCAAATGTTCCGGTGACTCTACTGATGAGATGAGTAGGAGGAGACCCGTTGAATCGAATGCTTACTGCTGAGGTAAACGTCCTGTTCTCATGTGCTTTGACTTCCCCGCCGTCCATGGAGAGGTGGTTGACGGTTTCTCCATTATCATCAATCGTGGTCATTTCCAGGTTTTGTAAGAAGATTGGAAATGAATTTTGGTTGTCGATCAGCAGAGTCGCATCGAGGATTGCTTCGTCTGCGGTGATGTTGATAAGTTCGATTGTCAGGGTTGTTTCCGGTATGTTCATTTGTTGAATATCAAGAAAAAGAAACGCACCTACAACGATGTTAAGGATGGTAGCTGCAACGATGATAATAACAATTATTTTTTTCATAGTTCCCATTATCGATAGAAATCATTTATATTTATAAGATATCTTCTATATTAATATACTTTTTCTCCAGAATATCTATAAAAACAGGATTTATACAACCAATTATACAAAATCTAACTTAGATACCAAACCATCACAATATGAATGAAGAAAAACAGATGAAAAGAGTAAATTATTCGAGGATACCGAGAAAAAAAAGAATCTGATGGAGATAGTATTGCATTAAATCTTCATATTTTTTCTTTTAGAGTAGTACAATATATCGGTATGTTTTGTGTATCCCAGTTGTTCAAACACCTGCATGGAGGTGGTGTTCCAATCTTCTATGAGGCACGCAACGATATCGATACCAAGACGTGAAAAATGATGTTCGACTTCTTCGACTAATCGTTTTGCGACTCCTTTCTTACGATGGGAGAGTGCAACCACCAGTCGATTGATCCATCCTTTGCGTCCGTCATGCGTTCCGACAATCGCTCCGATAATCTTTTTATCAATCTCTGCGACAAGGAAATAGCAATTCGGTTGTTGCAGTTGTTCTTTGATGTTTTTTCTGCTATCTCGACCTTGTGGTCGATAGGGGATGTTTCCTGTTTCCCATAATGTGATGACCGAATCATAATCTTTAAGCTCCATCTTTCGGATTAGCAAGGGTGTTTTTTGTTTGTTCATTGGATTCCATCACCTTTTATTATTATGAAAAGAAATGAGGAAGTCGATTTGAAGGTTTCTATCTCTTTTTAAAAGTAAGAAGTAAAGAGATTGTTACATCACCTGAGGTCTGACAATCGTCCGGTAGAGAATGATATTTGACACGATTAAACCAATGATAGGATACAACAGAAGGAATCCTGCCAAGGGTGCTACACTCATGAGCAGAATCGGAATATTTGACCAATTGATCGTATATTGAAGGACTACATATTTCCGTACTTCTTGTCGATTAAAAATTTTTAGGTGTACCATCTTATAGGTAACAATAAAAAATAATATGTTAAAAAGTATGAGAACGAGAATTAAAGAAATATGCAGCGGGATCACTTGAAAAAGAATGGGTAGGAATATGCAGAAGGCGTACAGGCCTCCTAAAAGATATGCGATGAATTGAAAAAATGCTGGGATGCAGAGAACCTCTTGTTTTACTCTGACGCCTAAACGTGTAGAGAGATGTTTTGACCCAATCAAATAATCATGGTCTGCATCTTTGATCCCCCCAGCGATAAGGTTGAGGTTGAGGGTCTGTAGAAACGCTAAGATGCACAGGATATACACCAAAGGGAAAAATTGAAAGGAGACGGTTGCTGCACCAAACACCACACCGACCATCACAGAGGTGGCTAAGAAAAAATCCATACCACTAATTTTTTTACTATACAGATCATAGATGCTTGCGAGGAGAATTCCGAAAAGATACAAAAGGAGCAATTGTACGCCATAAAAATAGACTGTCAGAATACATCCAAGACACAAAACCAATAGAATGTAGACAAGAGCATGTTTTTTAGAGATAATACCACTTGGTAATGGTCTTTTATTCGTAGAATAAATCAGACGATCAACTTCGATGTCGACATAATGGTTCAACGCAAAACCAAAGATATGAGCTGTAAGTCCTATGAGAAAAAGTATTGTGAGGAGAAATAAATCTTTCTCACCCATCGCAATAGCGCCAGTGAGAGGGATGATAGCAGTTAGAAAAATGAAATGAGCACTTGATAGTTTTGCGTATTCAAATACAGTTGTTTTCAGACTCATTACGCTTTCATGCTCCGGGGTGTTACAGCAGGAGAGGTATTAATAAAACTTAGGGAAGATTAGGGTTTTTTTCAATAGAGACCTTGATGTCCTCAATTAAAAAAGTGCAGGGGAATGAATCTGAATAAGTGGACGTCTAAATTATAGGGTAAAAGACGAAAAACTCACATATATGCTACATTGTAAAAACACAATTTAAGTACCCCTCGCATGAGCGTGGCCAAAGTCTTACTTGTTTCTGTTTCTGGCTGATACTGTAAGAGAAAATGCCAATGTAGCAAACCATATGAGAACTCGAACTGACATCCCAGCCAGAGTCCATTCAAGGAATTGAGGTAATATTGAAAAGAAGAAGAGACCCGCACACACAAACTGGTTAGTTCTACTTATCGTGAAATGTTTTAGCTGTTGTGCTGTGAGTGTTGTTTTGTTCTCCTTGATGAGAATATGGCAGAGCGCAGCTGACAGTCCCATCAAGAAAGCCATGTCGATTGCGTAAAGAGTTGAAGACAATGGAAAAAGTTGAACGCTTGTGTTGAGAATATTCAGCAGGTAAGGCTCAATGGCAACAAAAAACAATAACACAATGTTTAGGAAGATAGTTATTGGTCTGCCATGGTCAATTTTGGACATAATGTCGCTGGTTCCCCACCATATGACAACCAATATTAAGAAACTTAGACTAAACAAAACAAGCCCTCCAACAACGTCAGCTGTGGTCTCAGGATTTGCTGCCGTAAGAGAAAGTGCACCTACTGCAAGTGCGAATCCAAACACAGCGGTTGTCAATTTTTCAATCGGTGAATTCTGGGGCATATCTTCACCGCAACACGTATAGCGAGGTGACCACAAAAGCTTTGTTACAAATACAATTGGAAAGAGAAAAAGATTTTACTGGTAAATTAAATAAGATTGATAGTGCAGGGGAAGGGATTTGAACCCCCGAACCTCTGCAGGAACAGATCTTGAGTCTGTCGCCGTAGACCAGGCTTGGCTACCCCTGCACGCGCAACACATGAACAGTTCATTCATAATAAATATTTAGGTTGAAAAAAGAAAGGTATAGACAATCGATGAACCTGGATAAGCAGAACGTTATTCCCGCGGAATGTATTAAAAGCTGAAAACGATTTCAGTTTGACACTAGGTGGTGGATGATGAGTCAGGGAAAATACATAGGGGTACTCTCAAGTGGTGGTGATGCCCCAGGGATGAATGCCGCGATCCGTGCGGTCGTACGCACCGGGATTTATCATGGAAACACCATGTTTGGGATCAAACGCGGATATCAGGGGATGATCGAGGGGGACATCGAGCAAGTCAACCGATACTATGTCAGCAATATCATAAAGGATGGGGGCACCGTCCTGCAGACCGCTCGAAGCAGTGAGTTTCTCACCAAGGAAGGACGGGAAAAAGCGTTCAAATCCTTAAAACGGTTCGGTATCGACAGCATTATCGTCATCGGAGGAGATGGTTCGTTTCGCGGACTACATCAACTCATCCAGGAATTCTCGATTCAGGGCATAGGGGTTCCAGGGACGATTGACAATGACCTGTATGGAACAGATTTTACCATAGGTTTTGACACTGCGGTTAACACCGCTTTAGAAGCTATTGACAAGATCCGGGATACCGCATCGTCACATTCAAGATTATTTATCATTGAGGTCATGGGGCGGACCTCAGGGTATATCGCACTCTACACCGGCATTGGTGGTGGTGCAGAGGATATCCTCATCCCTGAGTCACCCATGCAGATACCTCAACTTGTTGCAGAGCTAGAGGCTCAATATAAAGCAGGGAAACATAGCAGCCTCATCGTGATTGCTGAAGGAGAAACAACTGGTGGAGCAGCCGAGATAAAAGCAGCCATTGAGAAAGTCATCAACTGGGATATCAAAGTAAGTGTCCTTGGTCATGTGCAACGCGGTGGAGACCCTTCTGCGTTCGACCGTGTTCTTGCCAGCAGACTTGGTTACGAATCAGTTCTTGCCGTGATGAACAATGAAACTGACAAGATGGCCGGGATGGTCAATAAAATACCCACACTCACACCTTTAGAAGAGACTTGGACGAAGAAAAAAGACATGGACTTGACCTATCTAAAAATGAACGAAGTACTAGCAGCCCAACAAGTCAAATCACTTGAAGTTACCGTCTAACGATCTCTGCTGAAACTATCAGGAAAGTGAAGAGACAATACTGTTTTCAAACCTCAGAAGTTTCTTCGTATATTCCTTCGTATAATCAAAGCAAAAATCATACATCACGTCTTTTAAAAACAACGGCTTAGAGGCAGCAACCTGAAAATCCACCTTTTTTTCCGGATGGTCTAACGCTTGTCTGACTTCATCCAGAGAAAGAGTTCCGTCCCCTATTTTTTTCACTGCTGACACAATGCGTCGAATTTGATTCCAGAGAAACGTCTGGGCATAGAAATCAAGGATCAAGAAATCCTGTTTTTCATTTACAACAATGTTGTCAATAACCCGGATAGGGTTTTTCAACGGTTCAACCCGGGCGAAATTCTGAAAGTTATGCTCCCCGGTAAACAACCCGGCAGCAGAAAGCAGACGATCAACATCAAGATTCTCTCTTCGAAGATAATACCGGTATTGTCTTCTTTTCGCATGACGTGGATAAAAATCCGAAGGGACGGATTGTATCCCATATATAAAAATATCAGAAACTTCTTTTGTCAGTAGTGGGAAAATCTCCTCTCGAGATAGTATGGTATCAAATGCACAGACATTTCCCAACGCAGATACACCTTTATCAGTTCGACTCGCGGTACGAAAACAAGACATCTTAATATCCTGAAATATCCTTTGTTCAATCAACATATCCAAGAGTGTTTGTTCAATCGTCCGTTGACCAGGCTGTCGAGCATACCCGGAAAAGTTCTTTCCGTCATAGGCAAATTTTATTGCGACCCGCATACACACACCACAAGAAGTCCTCGAATAAAATCATTCTCATGAAAAAGCGATTAGTTCTATAAAAACTAAACCAACATCATAAAGAAAAAAGATCAAAGGACACATTCATCCAGGGACTAAAAAAAGAGAATCATCCAGTTTTACGGTTTTCACCATCGGAGTATCAATTGAGATTATTTTTGGTTTCGGAATCTCAACTGTGGAATATGTTTTCGGGTCCATGAGTTGGATTTCTTTTTTTGACTGACTAACAAAGATCATTTCCTTGATACGTTCCTTGCCACCAAAAATCTTCGAAGGCTGAATGTATTTTCCGTCAATTACCTTCTCGGACCATGTGGAAAGTTCAATGGCACGGACCTTGTTTTCATGAAGGGAGACAATCAAGAAGAACGAGTTGTCCCATGAGAAGAAATCATCCTTGCGATATGCGGGAATCCGGACGAGATAGGTCATCCGGAATACCTCTTTGCTATCTTTCATCCCTGCAGTGGACGCGGATTGTTTAAACTCACCACCGAACTGTTCCTGGATTTTTTTTGCTATTGAGAACGCTGTTGCTTTTTCACTTAGGAAGAAATCAAGGCCCTGACGATTTTCATCATCATCGGTGATAAATAACCCTCGTTTCCCACTCTTTTGCAACTGTCCAACCATTGTTTCGACTGCAGAGCGAAGTGTTTTGAGCTCTTCCTTTGAGAACGTGCGTTGTTCCGTCCGAATCTGTATGATAGCCTCATAATACCCCCCTGCCTCTCGGGAGCAGACGTCGCAGGTGTTTCGCCGGATTCGTACAGTCAGTGGATGTTGCTCAGTGATTTGTTGACCCTCTAAACAACCTGAGATAAACACCATACACTGAAAGATGCGGTCCTGTTCATCACAACGGGTTTGTATTGTAACGTTTTTCAGTTCAGGGCTGATTGAAAACGCATCTTTAATGTGTCGTTTCAGGATATCGTTAAAGGATTCTTGCACCCAAATATTTTTATGTTTATAGGAAGAACAACGAGGGCAAAACGCAATATCCATGATTGTTGGTCCTTTGGAAAACTGGGTATGTTTCAGATAGCAGCTCAGGCAGACACCGTTTCGAAAGATCGGTTCATCTTTCCCACATTCGACACAAAACATTGTCTTAATCCATTTCTGTTAGGTTCTTTGAGTGAGATATACACCATAGATTATTAAGCCTGCTCCCAGAAGGAAAAACCAGGAAAAACTCGTCCCAAGGAAAAACGACATCAGAATCGTAAAAAGAGGGATGAAATTCAAAAACACTGCTGCTTTGCTCGCATCAATATTTTTTAACGCATAGTACCAACCAAGATACCCAAACAAAGAACACGTCAACGCAAGGTAAAGGACCGCAAGCCATCCATCCAATGAGGTCTGTTGAAGAACCGGACCGATATGTAACAAAACAAAGGGGAGATAAAACAACGTCCCAAAACCAAACGCATAGGTGGTAATCACAAACTCATCATACGTTCGTAACAGGCGTTTCCCCACAAGTGAGTACAACGCCCAGCAGAACGCAGACAACAACATAAGAATCCCACCGATAAAAAAAAGATTATCAAAGGTGATTTCTTGGGTTGAAAGATCAGAAAACATGATGAGGACAACGCCGAAAAACGACAGAACAATACCTGCGATCCGTTTCTTTGTTAAAATCTCATGTAAGAACACACCAGATAGAATCGCGATGAAAATCACATTCGTGTTGATGAGAACCGAAGCGGTTGGGGCATTTGTGAGATGGATCCCGAGGAACTGAAAAAGATACAAGAACGTTACTCCAGTCAAGCCTAGGACAATTAACCAAGGGAGTTCTTTTTTTGGGATGGCTAATGGTTTTTTTCTAAGGATGGCAAGAAGAAACATTAATGGTGTTGCAACAAGAAACCGCAGAAATCCTAAATCAATGGGATCCATTTGTTTTGTGGTCACATCGACAACAATAAACGACCCTGCCCAGACCAATGACACAAGAATAAGGAGGAGTCCCATGAGGAGATTCTTGTTCATGCGCATCGATAAACTGCGCCATGGTTATAAAACGATATCCTACAAAGTATTCTTTCAGATGATGTCATTATATGTTAAGGCTAAATAAATCAAAAATCTCACCATCTGGTTTCTTTGCCTCACAAGTCAATGTCGAGGAATTCACGGTAAGCAGGCAATAATGATAGGTTTTCTCAGAATATACCGTCCAGATGCTCCATCCTATGTCATAGAGCGGGGAACCACCGCCACCGGTAACAATGTAAGTGACATTATTGACAATACTGCGTTCGTAGATATGATCATGGCCGTTGAACACGATATCAACACCATATCGTTCAAACAATGGTGCCCAAATCTTCTGTAAAATGGTCGTGTTCCCATGTTCCCCTGAACTGTAGACCGGGTGATGGAAGAAAACAATGGTGAATGGTTCATTATGTGTCCGTAAATCATGAAGGAGCCAGAGGTACTGGGCTAATCGATATCGGTTCTGTTTATTTGAGTCAAGACCGATGAAATGCACCGGTCCATTGTCAAAGGAATACCAACGCTCATTATGTGGTAGGGAAAAAAAGGAAAAATACAGGTGGCTATAATTTTCATGGTTACCTAGCACGGGATACAGGGTGCTGTTATGCAGAAAAGGTGACGCTGTGAAAAAATCACACCAATCCTTAAGGTTTTTCCCGTCATCGACAAGATCCCCGGTTTTAATAACAAATGCTGGATTTTCTTTCTCTATAGCCTGGGACACCAACAAGACGGTCTGCCATTGGTCCCAGACGCCCTGTGAATCACCATAAGCGACAAATTGGATTGTATCGTTGCTGGGAAATGCAGTCCAAAAAGTATAGAGCGGACTATCGATTTGATCAGAAACGGCTGTATAATAATACTTCTGTCCCGCTTGTAAACCCTCGATTTTTATCATATGTGTGGTTTTAGTACATCTACATTTTTCTTCTGTAACATTACCAAGGCTCGGACTTCGGCCCCAATGCACCTCGTTTTTGGCAGTCGGTGTTGCTGTCCTCCAAGAAATGAGAATAGAGTCGGATTGTGACTGTTGGGGATATGGACCTATGACAAACGTCGCAGTACTACCACCACTGCTTAATCCTACAAGAAATAGAAGGAGGCATACAACCATTGTTATGACTCGGAAGATCTGCCTTTTAGTCACTCCATCGTTCATATATCCTTACATAAGAGCTGATTTAATATAAATTTTTTGCTGAGAATAAATTTTCATTCTATTCAGATGAAGGAAAGCAACAATCAGATTCTATCAAAACATAGGAAAAGAGCTTCTTTTCTCTTCGGGTAAGAACCGTACAGAACCCGGGTATCTAGTGTACAACAAGACGCTTTAAAGCAAACACACACAATAGGAAGTGAGGAGTGATAAAAAATGATGATTGTTGGTCAAGTATCAAGCCCAGAAGAAGCAAACGAAGTCGAATTCATCGCAAAATCCTTCGTTGTCGCAAACCGCGCACGCGTCCTTGCTTTACGTCTCCGAGAGGTGTAAAACATGGAGAAAAAAACAAAAAATAAAAAGAACGTCCCAAACGATATCCCTATCGTCTGGGTCAACATCGTAGACGGGGAATAAGACGACTCCCCTACCTATGCTTTTTCTATAGGAATCGATTTTTTATGGTTTTTTTTTGTTGTTTTGCCAGTGTTTTTCTCATTGGAATCGCTGATCTTTTTCCCACTCTCAAGGGTCCCATCAGAGAGCTCTTCATCAAGGAGAAGATCATATTCTACCTTGTATTCACCAGGGTCTCCTTCGGAGAACCGGAAGCCTTTCTCCCGGCATAAGGCGATCATCGGGTAATTATCCTTCAGGACGACACCGTTGATCTTTGACAGCCTCTTTTCTTCTGCAAATTCAATCAGAAAATCAAGGAATTCAGAACCAAGCCCCTGCCTCTGGCATTCATCAGAAACTACGACAGCGAACTCTGCTTCATCTGGTCTTGCAGGATCCTGAATAAGTCGAGCAACGCCTAGGAGTTGTTTTTTTCCGTCTTTTTCTACCTCTGCGACAATCCCCATTTCTCTATCATAATCAATGTTACAGTACCTCGTTCGGACCTCATGGGGCGTGTCTTTGATGATCCTGAAAAACCGGAACCGCACGGTTTCCTCGGAGAATTTTTTAAACATCTCCAACCACATGTTTTCGTCCTCAGGTTTAATCGGTCGGAGTAATACCTTTGTTCCATCCTTCAGTGTGATAGGCTTCATATATTTGGTTGGATACGGGGTGATAATCAGATGCGGATGTTTCTCGGGTTCTGGGTCTAGGATAATCCGAGCATCCACCGCAATAAGATCATTGCCTTGTGGAATCAAGGGGTTGATATCTACTTCTTTTATCTCAGGGTGATCAATAATCATCTGTGAAAATTTAATCATGGTTTCTTCGACTTTCTTCATATCGACAGCAGGGACGTTCCTAAATCCTTTCAACAGCTCATACGCCTTGGTTTTCTCGATGATACGCTGAGCTAACGTCTGGTTCAGAGGTGGAAACCCGATCGCACGGTCCTTAAACAACTCCGTGTAAATCCCACCTAAACCAAACAGGATCACAGAGCCAAATACCGGGTCTTTTTTCGACCCAAGGATCAACTCATACCCATGGTTCTTCACCTGTTTCTGAATGGTGACCCCTTGGATCGTTGCTGTTGGGACTTTTTCTTTTGCTTTTTTTACCATCGTCCGGAACGCGGTCTTCACATCATCCCCGCATCGCAAATCAAGGACGACGCCACCGACATCGCTTTTATGGGTAATCTCAGGGGAGAGGATCTTCATCACGATAGGGTACCCTAGTTTCTCAGCGGCTTTCACTGCTTTTTCTTCATTTTCTGCAATCATCGGTGTCGTGGTATTGATTCCATATAATTCCAAAAACGTTTTCGCTTCACTCTCATTTAACAGAGTCCTTTTTTCCTTCGCTGCGAGATCTAATATCTTTTTTATGATCTCCGTATGAGCCGGGGTTCTTATGTTCAATTCCTCAGGCGTCTCATATAATTGGGCTAAATGACGTTCATAATGATAGAGATACATGTAGGATTCAACTGCTTCATCAGGCGATGCATAGGTTGGGATATTGTTCTGGTTAAGGATTTCTCGTGCATGATACACGCTTGCCTCACCGATGAGTGATGTAAGAATTGGTTTGGTTGATTTTCGTGCGATATCCACAAGCCGATCCGCAAGTTTCTTCGGATCCGCCATGACCTGAGGAACACAGAGAATTAACAACCCATCGATGCTTTTATCCTCAAGACAGATCTCTATGGCTTTCTGATATCGTTCCTCGTCACCATCCCCGATGATATCAACGGGGTTGGCATGACTCCAATGTGTCGGCAACACTTTATTGAGCTTCTCCATCGTCTCAGGGGATAAGCGTGCAAGCTTCCCGCCTTTCTCGATGATTGAATCTGTGGCAAGGACACCAGGGCCTCCTGCATTGGTCACAATCGCGATATTCGGCCCCATCGGACGTGGCTGTTTTGCCAAAATAGAGGAACAGTTGAATAAATCCATGATATCCATAACCCGGACGACACCAGACCTGCGGAACGCAGCCTCATAAATCACGTCCTCACCAGCAAGCGCCCCGGTATGAGACGCCGCTGCCTTTGCTCCTTCCTTGTACCGCCCGGATTTAATCACGATAATCGGCTTTGCACGCGCGAACGCTTTCGTCGCACTCATGAACTTCCGTGCATCAGTAATAGACTCGATATAGAGCACAATACTGCGGGTGTGAATATCCATCCCAAAGTAATCTATCAGATCACCAAAGTCGATATCGAGCATCGAACCGACTGAGACAAACGAGCTGAACCCGACTTTCGCAGCCGCAGCCCAGTCCAGGATCGCCCCACAGACCGCACCACTCTGCGACAGCAACGCAATCGACCCTCGCTCCGGCATGGAGCCAGCAAAGGTCGCATTCAAATTCAGAAACGGCATGATGAACCCAACACAGTTCGGACCGATGATACGCAACCCATATTTTTTCTTCAACTCAAGGAGCCGCTGCTCTCGAGCAACACCTTCAGGTCCGATTTCCTTAAATCCCGCTGAAATAATCAAAATCCCTTTGATCCCTCGTACCGCACATTGATCAACAATATCACAAACGACGGATGCTGGCGTAACAATAATCGCAAGGTCAACGATTTTTGGAACCTCATTGATAGAAGGGTAGGCTTGTACTCCTTGTACACTTTCCCGTTTTGTATTCACCGGGAAAACAACGCCTTCATATCCAGATCCAATCAGATTCCGAAAAATACGATATCCAGCAGTCCCGATAGTTTCACTCGCACCAATAACCGCGATACTTTTTGGTTTGAAAATCTTATCAAGTGTTGTACCATTCATTGTGCTTCCCTCCATATCTTTGGCTGTAGAGCACCGAAGCCTCGAAACTAACATTGATTATATAAGGATATCGTCATCTTTTACTCTTTTATAACAAGGAAAAGAAAAAAAAGAAAGGAATAATCCTTTCAGAATTTAGGACTTCTGCTCATTCATGTTCTTGTACGCTTGATATCGAGTCAACGCGCTTTCCTCAAGCTGTTTATGGAGCTTGTTTGCTTCCTCGGGGAATGATTTGACTAACGCAGCGTATCGGACCTCACCCATGAGGAAATCATGGATCGAACCATTCGGCTGCTGATAATCAAGCTGGAACGGGTTTTTCCCCTCAACAGCAAGACGCGGGTCATACCGATATAACGGCCAATATCCTGATTCGACTGCTCGTTTCTCCTCTTCCTGAGTTTTTCCCATTCCTGCTTTGATTCCATGGTTGATGCAGGGTGCGTACGCGATAATCAATGACGGACCATGATACGATTCTGCTTCTCGGATTGCTTTGATGAATTGGTTCTTGTTCGCACCCATTGAAACCGAGGCGACATACACATACCCGTAGCTCATTGCTATTAATCCAAGGTCTTTCTTCTTGGTTTTCTTTCCGGACTCCGCGAACTTCGCAATCGACCCAATCGGGGTTGCTTTCGACGATTGTCCCCCGGTGTTAGAATACATCTCTGTATCAAAGACAAGGATGTTGATGTCCTCATTCATCGCGATCACATGGTCAAGACCGCCATAGCCGATATCATACGCCCAGCCGTCGCCACCAACAGACCAGATAGATTTCTTCGTCAGCATATCCCGGGAGTCCCAGATCTGACCAAGGGTTTCGTCACGGTGGTCTTTTTCAAGTAATGATTTTATTGTCTCACTGTATTGCTTGGATTTCTCCGCATCATGCATGTTCTGCAGCCAACCAGAAAAGGCATCCTTTAACGCCCCCTGGGAGTTCAGAACAGCTTGAGTGATGAGGTCTGCAAGCTTCGCGCGTCGTTGTGTGGTCGCAAGCATCATCCCAAACCCATACTCAGCGTTATCCTCAAACAGGGAGTTTGCCCATGCAGGACCAAAACCTTTTTCATTTGTCGTAAAGGGAACGGATGGTGCAGAGCCTCCCCAAATAGAGGAGCATCCGGTCGCATTCGCAACAATCATCCGGTCACCAAACAACTGGGTAATCGTCTTCAAATATGGTGTTTCCCCACACCCAGAACACGCCCCAGAAAACTCAAGGAGCGGCCGTTGGAACTGTGAACCTTTCACAGTATAAGGATCAAAACCACCAGATCGATTCGGAATCGACTCTGTGTATTGCTGATAGGGAATTTGAGTAATCAGTTGCGTTGCTATAGGTTTCATCACCAGAGCTTTCTCTTTCGCAGGGCAGATATCAGCACAATTCCCACAACCCATACAATCCTCGGTGTACACCTGAATCCGGAATGAGAGGCCTTCTGCTTCTTTTCCAACTGCTTTCTTCGCGGTAAACCCTGTTGGTGCCTTCTGTAGCTCCTCCGGGGTCAACAGCACAGGTCGAATCGCGGCATGTGGACAGACCATTGCACATTGGTTACATTGGATACATTTGTCGATAAGCCATTCAGGGACGTTGATCGCAACACCCCGTTTCTCGTATTTTGTAGTCCCCGGTGGGAAAATCCCTGCAGGAGTGAATACACTGACCGGGAGTTTATCTCCCTGTTGAGCAAGCATCGGGCACATGACTTTTGTGATGAACTCAGGTTGATTTTTCTTTTCTGGTTTTTCCGGTTGTACCGTTCTCCATGAGGAAGGATATTGTATCTCCCGCAGACCCGCTAAAGAAGCGTCGACGGCCTTCCAGTTCATCTCAATGACATTCTGTCCTTTCTTGCCGTAGGTTTTCGCGATCGCGCCTTTCAGGTAGCGGATCGCCTCGTCGATTGGGAGGACATTGGAGAGTTTGAAAAACACGGTTTGCATGACCATGTTGATACGCCCGCCAAGACCGATGTCCTCAGCTATCTTTACCGCATCGATCGTGTAGAATTTCAACTGTTTCTCCGCAATCGTTTTTTTCAGTGAATTTGGCAGACACATCTCCATATCCTCTAAGCTCCAAGAGGAGTTGAGAACAAACGTCCCACCCTCACGGATTCCTTCTAACAAATCATATTTATCGACATACGATGGCTGATGGCACGCGATATAATCTGCTTTGTCAATGAGATAGGAGGAGTGAATCGGTGATTTCCCGAAACGGAGATGCGACATGGTGACCCCACCGGATTTCTTTGAATCATAGGCGAAATACCCTTGCACATACATAGGGGTGTTATCCCCGATAATCTTGATCGCATCCTTATTCGCACCAACGGTTCCATCTCCACCGATACCCCAGAACTTACAACGAATCAAACCTTCGGATGCGGTATCGATTTGTTCCTCTAGGGGCAGAGACGTGTGCGTGACATCATCAACGATCCCAACTGTGAAATGATTCTTTGGTGAGGAAAGCTTCAAATTATCAAACACTGCTTTAGCCATGGTTGGAGTGAAATCCTTCGAACCGAGGCCATACCGACCTCCAACCACGAGCGGATAGAGATTTTTATCATGAAGCACGCTACAGACATCAAGATACAAGGGTTCTCCGAAAGCAGCTGTTTCTTTTGTACGATCAAGGACCGCTATTTTCTTTACGGTCTTTGGTAACATCTTTATGAAATGATCAACAGAGAACGGGCGATACAATCGGACTTTAATCAATCCGACTTTCTCACCTTTTTTATTGAGGTACCCGACGGTCTCTTCGACAATTTCACAGCCGGACCCCATCATGATCACGACACGATCTGCATCAGGTGCGCCAACATAATCAAACAGATGGTAGGCCCGACCGGTCAGAACAGCTACCTTTTTCATTTCCGCTTCAACGATCTCAGGGATTTTCTGATAGAAGCTATTTGCCGCTTCTGTCACCTGGAAATAGATATCTGGGTTCTGTGCTGTTCCTCGCTGATGAGGATGTTCAGGGTTCAATGCTCGTTGTCGGTGTCTCTTGATTGCATCCCAGTTGACAAGCTTCTTGATATCCTCATAGTCGATCATTTCAATCTTCTGGATTTCATGTGAGGTACGGAACCCGTCGAAGAAATGGAGAAACGGCACACTTGATTGTAACGTTGAAAGATGTGCAACTAAAGCAAGGTCCATGACCTCCTGTACAGAGTTAGATGAAAGAATCGCAAACCCGGTTGCTCGTGTCGCCATGACATCCTGATGATCACCAAAGATAGACAAAGCTTGTCCTGCGATTGCACGTCCGGTAACATGAAAAACACAGGGCATCAGTTCCCCGGAGATTTTATACATGTTCGGGATCATAAGCAGTAAACCTTGCGAGGCGGTAAAGGTCGTCGCACATGCACCAGCAGAGAGAGCCCCATGCACCGCTCCAGCAGCTCCACCCTCAGACTGCATCTCTGAGACTTTCAATATTTGGTCGAAAATGTTTTTCCGCCCGTGGGCAGCCCACGCATCAACCTCTTCACCCATCGGTGATGAAGGCGTGATAGGGTAAATAGCGGCAACATCGCTAAAAGCGTATGCGATATGTGCAGCAGCGGTATTTCCATCAACACTTTTCATTGTTGTTTTTTTTGTATGATTTTTTGTTTCCATCATGGTTTGTTGTTTGGTCATGAAAAACACCTCATGAGAAGCAAATCTCATCTGTTTTCTACAAAGGTCCTTATAGACCAACTTATCGGTATCCGGGGTCGCTAGATAAAGATTTGGTTACCAGGAGAAAGATTACAGTGCCCAATACTCGCTCAAGGACTGTTTCAGCTGGGAGACAACATGTCTGACTGCCTCAGGGTCCGTATCAGGGATCTCCTCTTCGTCAAGATACTCTTTTTTTCCTAAAAGACCACAGAAGACATTATAATACGATTTAATGCATGCACTACTATTATACCCACCACCAAGCAAAACGAGCAGTTTTTCACATGTTTCCTTTGATAGTTCTGCAACCTGTTTTGCGAGATGATAATAAGTCTGATAGGTGAGATTGAGATCCGCGAGGGGGTCGACATGATGTGTATCAACACCAGATTGGTACAGGATGATGTCTGGTTTGAATTGTCTGGTGACTGGTGGGACTATTTCTGTAAATGCGTTGAAATAACTCGTACCACCGGTACCTGGAGGAAGCGGCAGATTAATCGTATATCCAGCTGCATCATCCCTCCCTAGGGTCTCTACGCCCCCCGTCCCAGGATAGAGCGTCCGACCATCCTGATGAAACGAAAGGTTCAGCACCGTACGATCATCAATATAGATATCTTGAGTTCCATTCCCATGATGGACATCCACATCAATGATCATGAACCGTTTCAGATGATGGTTTTGTCGGAGGTATTCAATGGTGACTGCGATATCGTTGAAGAAACAGAACCCTGAGGAATGCCCTTTACTTGCATGATGAAAACCGCCTAAGGGATTGATTGCGACCTGGAAACCTTCAAAAAGTTTTTCACCTGCACACATGCTCCCGCCAGCCGCAAGGCTTGCGACCTCAAAAATACCCTTTGGAGCAGGCGTGTCCTCAGAAAGCCATCCACCGGTTTGACTGAGTTTTTTAACATGCTCTACATACGTGGGAGTATGTACTTTGAGTAAATCTGCCTCTGTTGCTTTTTTAGGAGTAAAAACCTGGAAATCAGAAAGCAAGTTCTTTTCTTTAAGGTACGACATGGTGTTCCTTGGTTTATCACCGATGAGCGGATGGTCTGTGCCAAGGTCGTATTTGTTATAATCCTCATGATAGACGATTGCTTGTTTCATACTAAACGATAGGGAAACCGCAGGACATGTAAAAAGGTTCTCTTTTATGTCTCAGGAGGTATAGTTAAGCACATATATCTGTTCAGTATTTACATCAAACACCTAGTTGCCTCTCTTGTGGGGGATCTCTTCAACAACACTTGCGTAGAACTCGAGTAGAAAATCACGTTCATGGCTTGATTATCTTGGTGATGAGAATGTCATCTGAAAAGAAAAAAGAACCAAGCAAGAAACTCCAAATCGCATTGTACTGGGCAGCCAGCTGTGGTGGCTGTGAGATTGGGATGCTTGATATTGATGAGAAGATCCTGGATCTGACCGCTGCTGCTGATATCGTGTTCTGGCCAGTCGCTATTGACACAAAATATAAGGATGTAGAGGCTCTTGAGGATTATAGCATTGATGTCTGTTTTTTCAATGGTGGAATTCGGAACTCGGAGCAAGAGCATCTTGCGAAACTGTTACGGAAGAAATCAAAGGTACTTATCTCATTTGGGGCTTGTGCAGTCAGCGGTGGAGTACCAGGTCTAGCAAACATGGCGAATCGCAAGGAGATCTTTAAAACCGTATATCAAGAGAATCCTTCGACTGAGAATCCTGAAAACGTGGTACCGAAAACCACAACAAAGGTAAAAGAGGGGGATATTACGATCCCTGAGTTTTACGATAGTGTCAAACCGCTTCATCAGGTTGTTGACGTTGACTATTATATCCCTGGTTGTCCGCCACCACCCTGGTTAATCCTGGATGCATTTAACGCTATCGTGGAAAACAAACTTCCACCGAAAGGTTCGGTTCTTGCGCCTCTCAAATCAGTGTGTGACGAATGTCGGTTTAAGCTCTCAGAAAAGAAGATTAACACCGTGAAACGTATTTATGAACTGGAAAAAATCGAGGAGAAATGCTTCCTTGAACAAAGCGTAATCTGTTTGGGACCTGCGACACGCTCTGGATGCCGCGGGAGATGCATGGAGGGAAACATGCCGTGTACCGGTTGTGGTGGATTGCTTCCAAACGCACTCGACCAGGGAGCTAGTATGATCTCTGCGCTTGCCTCAATCCTTGGTGTGGAGACTGAACAAGGGATGAGTGATGAAGAGGTTGACAAACTCATTGAAGAGGTACGGGATGTTGTCGGTACGTTTTATAAATACACGTTACCCGCATCGCTCATTAACCGGAAGGTGATGAAATGAAAACCATAATCATTGATCCGATCACCAGGTTGGAAGGTCATGGGAAAATCAGCATCTTCCTCAATGATCAAGGGGATGTAGAGAATGCATACCTCCAAATTCCTGAACTGAGAGGATTTGAAAAATTCTCAGAAGGACGACGGGCTGAGGATATGCCTCAGATCACCTCTCGTATCTGTGGTGTCTGCCCTGTTGCTCATCATTTTGCTGCGACGAAAGCACTCGATGCAGCGTTCCATGTCGATCCACCAGCTGCTGCAAAAAAACTCAGAGAACTGTTGTATTGTGGGTATATCATCTATGATCATATCCTCCATTTCTATTTCCTGGGGGGACCTGATTTTGTGGTCGGCCCGGAAGCACCAGCTGCAAAAAGAAACATCCTTGGTGTCATTGAAAAAGCAGGAGTCGACGTTGCAAAAGATGTGATAAAACACCGGGCGTACGGTCAGAGAATCACCGCGATTCTCGGAGGTAAAGCGACCCATCCGGTCTGCGGGCTCCCTGGTGGTGTTTCCAAGGGGCTTTCCAAAGATGAAGTCAAGGAAATCAAAGACATGGTCGCATCATGTAACACGTTTGCGAAATTCACCTTGAACCTTTTTGATGATATCGTTCTGAAAAACAAAACGTATGTCGATCTGATCTGCTCAGACCCATACATATTAAAAACCTATAACATGGGTCTGGTAGACAAGCATAACAAGGTTAATTTTTATGAAGGATTAATCAGGGTCACAGACCAAGAGGGAAACCAACTAGAGAAATTTGATGCGAAAGACTATACGAAACACATCGCTGAGCGTGTCGAAGAATGGAGCTATATGAAATACCCGTATCTGAAAACCATCGGATGGCAGGGACTGACAGACGGCAAGAAAAGCGGGATCTATCGCGTTGGTCCCTTAGGACGATTGAATGCTTCAGATGGCATGGCAACTCCACAGGCGGAGAAGGAATACAAACGCATGTTCGACACCCTAGGGGGAAAACCAGTGAACTCGACTCTTGCGTTCCACTGGGCACGACTCATTGAGCTTTTGTATGCTACCGAACGAGCAAAAGAACTTATCGAGGATGCAGACATCACCTCAACCCATATTCGAAATCCTGTAGGAAACCCAGGGGAGGGGATTGGTGTTGTCGAAGCAGCACGAGGCACCTTGATTCATCATTATCATGTTGACAAGAATGGATTGATCGAGAAAGCAAACATGATTGTTGCGACCACGAACAACGCAGGAGCGATCACCATGTCAGTGCGGGATGCTGCCAAAGGCATCATACATAAAGGCCAGGTGAATGATGGGTTGTTAAACAAGGTGGAGATGGCGTTCCGTGCGTATGACCCTTGTTTTGGATGTGCGACTCATAGCCTACCAGGTGGGCTTCCGATGACGGTGAATATCTACGATTCTGAGAAGAAATTATACCAAACATTTTCACAACCTTAGGAGTATAAGATGAAAACGATCGTGCTTGGTGTTGGAAATCCGATCCTGCAGGATGATGGTGTGGGACTCCATGTCATCGAAGCGCTTCGCCAGCGACTGACGAATCCACTCGTCACGGTTGAGACTGCATCCACAGGTGGGATGAACCTGCTGGACATGATACGTGGGTATGAGAAAGTCATCCTTATCGATGCCGTGAAACAAAATGATTGCAAACCTGGTGAAGTGAAACGCTTTTTATTATCTGATTTTCATTCGGTCCATTCCTGTAATCCCCATGACGTCTCGCTGTCAGAGGCGTTGCATGTAGCAGAACAACTCGGAGAAAAACACCTTCCATTACAGATCATCCTGATCGGCATTACCGTGAAGAATACCTATGAGTTTGGTGAACATCTCAGCAACGAGGTTTCCTGTGCGATACCCACCGCAGTCAACCTGGTTCTTGAGGAGCTTAATAATACCTAGAGGAAAAACATGTCAAAAGAATTTGAACCAAACATCCTTGGGTTTCTCTGCAACTGGTGCAGTTACGCAGGGGCAGATCTCGCTGGGACCAGTCGGATGAAATATCCATCGAACCTGAAATCAATCCGAGTCATGTGCTCTGGGCGGGTCGACCCAGCGTTTGTGCTTGAAGCGTTACGAAAAGGAGTTGATGGCGTCCTTATCGCGGGATGTCATCCTGGGGACTGCCATTACCAATCAGGGAATTATAAGACGAACCGAAGGATTAAATTATTAAAAAAATTATTAGAGGAACTCGGGATTGATCCGCAACGGGTGCGCTTTGAGTATGTCTCTGCTTCAGAAGGACAGAAGTTTGCAACCATTGTTACTGAGTTTGTCGCAGAGATCAAAAAACTCGGACCAAACCCCATTACGATAGAGAAGAAATAAAATAAGACCAAAGGTGAGGTATCTATGGATGAAGAAAAAAAAGGATCTGTTGAAGAGGCTGCTGAAAAAACCGGGGAAGTTCTCGGGAAAGGCGTTAAAAAAGGATGGGGCGCTGTCAAAGCCTTTGGGAAAGGGGTAAAGGAAGGAGTCTCTAAGGAGAAAAAAGAAGAAAAAAAAGAGTAATTATCTCTTTATTTTTTTTAATATTCATTTGTATCATTTCGTTCTTGTATTAAGAAATTTTTAGTGATAACGACAGAAGGTATCTGAAGAGGGGAATTAAAATAGATTTATATAATATAAAATTGTATAAGTAACGAGAGGGATTATCCAGTGAAAAAAATACTATTCATGATCATCGTCTTTTTCATGCTTAATCCACTCAGCCCATCGAAGGTTACAGATCAGATTCCAACAAACAATAATCAACATTCCAACCAGACAGCCTCTTCGGTAGTTTTATTAGAAAATATCACCAATCTATCCATAGAGAATATTGTTGATGGCATTGGGATAACAGCCATCATGAAAAACAACGGAGGAGTCCTGCTCAATAATCTCACGGTGGACATTGATAAGACCAATGGTTCCTTCGTTTTGTTAAAAACCAGGTCTTTTACCATCCCTGTTCTTGAGATGAATGAATCAACAGAAATCCATATCCGCCTGTTTGGTATCGGTCTTGGAAAATTGACATCGCCACCAGAGATAACGATTGTTGCAAGGACAACAGAGGGCATCCAGAAAACGGTACGAATTACAACCAAGGTCTTTGGGTTTTTTACAAAAATTATCACCACGTATTTCATTGATGATGCATTTAATGGATATACCTTGTTCTCCCCAGAGTATTCTACAAAAACATTTGTGATGAATAAGCAAGGTGAAATTGTTCATACCTGGGCAAGCGACTATATCCAAGGATTGGGCCTTCTTCTCTTAGAAACTGGGGATCTTCTTCGCACGACGCTTTCCTATAACAACCCTGTGTTCAGCGCAGGTGGCGCGACCGGGGGTGTTGAGCTCTTCAATTGGAATGGAACGAAGCTTTGGAATTACACCTATTCAAATACTCAACATTGTCTCCATCATAGCATCGATATGCTCCCCAACGGACATATCTTGATGGTCGGATGGGAGTACAAGACGGCAGAGGAGGCGATTGTTGCTGGACGGAACCCTGATACTCTGCCTGTAGGTGAATTATGGCCTGACCATGTCATCGAGGTTGAACGAACAGGTCCATCCCAGGGTTCTATCGTTTGGGAATGGCATGTGTGGGATCATCTGATTCAGGATTTCGATCCGACAAAACAGAACTATGGGATTGTAGAACAACACCCTGAATTAATCGATATTAACTATGGAGATATCATAGGCAAAGAACGCGCGGATTGGAATCATATCAATTCTATCGATTATAATGAGCAGTTCGATCAAATCCTTCTCAGTGCGCGTCACCAACATGAAATCTGGGTCATTGACCATAGTACGACAACAGAAGAGGCAGCAGGTCATACTGGTGGGAGGAGCGGGAAAGGAGGCGATCTTCTGTATCGATATGGAAATCCGGAAATCTACAGGGCAGGAAATATCTCTGACCGACAGCTTTTCGGACAACATGACGCTCAATGGATCGTGGAAGGATGTCCTGGTGAAGACCATATCCTACTTTTCAATAATGGACAAGGGAGACCTGACGGGCAATACTCCTCGGTCGATGAGCTTATTCCACCTGTTGATGAAAACGGTTCGTATTACTTAGAACCTGGTTCGGCCTATGGACCACAGAAACCGATATGGAGCTATATTGCGGATAACCCATTTGATTTTTTTGCTGGGTATCTCTCCAGCGCGCAACGTTTACCGAATGGGAATACGCTCATCTGCGATGGTGACCATGGCGTATTTTTCGAGGTGACATCAGAGAAAAAGACGGTATGGATGTACCATAATACGATTCCTACCCCTCTGACAAATCAAGTCTTTAAAATCCTCTGCTATGCGCCGAACTATCCTGGTCTACAAAATCTTAAACCGTAATACCAACAAAACAAAACGACAAATAGTTTCACATTCATAAAAAAATGGTGAAAAGAATACCTCATTTTCGGTAGCTAATCGAGGGTTTTGACCGAAAGAAATATATAGTATCATCTCAATTTAAAAAATTACTTCTAATATTTTAGAGGAGGCAAAGAAAAAAATGATAAGAAAAAATATCTTAAAGGCAGCTTTAGCTCTTAGCATCGCCCTGGCATTGATTATCCCTGCAGCGGCGACAAGCACAGAAACAAAAACCATAAGTGTCCTTCCATCGGATTATACGACAGCCAGTCGGGACATCATCTTTGAAGATGGCTTTGAATCGTACGAGGATTGGCTCATTGAATTCCCACCATGGACCTGCATCGATGTTAATGGAGATCCAACGTTTGGACATTCAGCATATACATGGCCTCATCAATACGAACCTTATGCATTTATCATCTTCAATCCCGATACAACTACTCCTCCAACGACAGATGTTCAAATGCAGCCACGTACTGGAGATAAATATGTAGCAGGGTTCAATGATGACAATACAGGATACACAAACGATGATTGGTTAATCACCCCGCAACTCAGTGGTTCATATGGAGCAGTCACTTTCTGGGCACATTCATACAGTGACCAATACAATCTGGAAAAAATCGACATCTGTGTTTCAACGACCGATACCGATCCAGCGAGTTTTACGATAATCGGGCAAGATAATGCCGTCCCACTTGCTTGGACAGAGTACACGTTTGATATCTCCAGCTACTCAGGCCAGAGCATCTATATCGGAATTCACATGGTGTCAGTAGATTCTTGGTACCTTCTGATAGATGACTTCGAAGTAACCGGTAGTGCTGGAGATGTCACACCACCAGTGACAACCGCCACACTCGAGGGAGACATGAGCGGTGATGTGTACACATCAGATGTAACAGTAACCTTGACTGCAACCGACAGTGGCTCTGGCGTCAACTACACCATGTATAAAGTTGACGGGGGCTCATGGACCACCTATACTGCAACACCATTTGTAGTCAGCGGGAATGGCGAGCATACCGTGGCGTTCTACTCAGTCGATATCGCAGGAAATATTGAAACAGAAAAATCAGTAGTGTTCACGATAGAGTATGCACTTGAGGTCACGATAAAAGGTGGAATGGGTGTTTCCATGATCATCAAAAACACAGGAGCCTCACCTGTAACAGACGTCGACTGGTACATCACATTGCTCGGTGGGTTCTCGTTGAAAGACAAGGAACTATCAGGTACTATCCTCCAAATACCAGCCGGTGGTGAAGCGACGAAGAAACTCCCGGTTCTTGGATTCGGGAAAACAAATATCACCGTGATCGTGAATGGTGTAACAACGACAAAACAAGGATTTATTTTCTTGTTCTTCGTACTTGGGGTTAAATAAAACACCCCACCTCTTTTTTATTTTTTTTTTTCTCAAAATAGAATAGAGAATAG
>Ga0209287_10000383_pt1 | contig 27612 bp, 24 predicted proteins | sample PPLLak3cmMay2015_2_FD_187255 | JGI IMG/M metagenome (GOLD analysis project Ga0209287, IMG submission 187255) | Freshwater sediment microbial communities from Prairie Pothole Lake near Jamestown, North Dakota, USA - PPLs Lake P8 Core (1) Depth... | ecosystem: Environmental > Aquatic > Freshwater... | reverse complement strand
GCAGAATCAGATACTGAATAATACAGTCAATGGAAAGCCACTCATCTATCTGGAAGGATCCTCCGGGAACGTCATTGACTACCCTGCAGGACAAATCATTCTCATGTACAGTGATAACGTCGAGGTATGGAATCAGACCGATATCGCAATCCATGTCCTTGGATGCAATAACTGCCGATTTAAAAACATCACATCACGGACGAACCTGTCAGTCGGTCTCTACATTTGGTTTTCACAATACATCAACATCACCAACTGCATTTTCTCCGAGTGTACGTATGGATTAGAGATATGGCATAGTTCTCAAATCAAAATTCAGAATACCCTTTTTTGGAAAAATCGTTATGTGGCAATTTATATTCTAAATGGCACAGATATTTCCATTTCGCATAATTCCTTTGAAGAAAATGGGGGGTTAATGCGTCCCTTTGTTGGTGCAATAAGCATTGTTTCTTCTGCATCCGTCACAGTTCAGCGGAACAATTTTATAAGAAATGTCAAGGGCACCTACTTTAGAAACTGCCCTGGGAAAGCAATACTCTGGGATGAAAATTATTGGAACCGACCCCGGATGCTTCCCAAAGTAATTCCTGGGTATACAATCTTCAGGTTCTATCGATTTAATTTTGATTGGCATCCTGCACAAGAACCCTATGACATCCCAGGGATGAGGTAATAGAAATGAAGAAAATCCTTGTAGTAAGCGTTATTTTCTTATTCATCGGTGTCGCAGTCGCACCAAGCATCAACCAGATTGCTGTCAAAGCATCCCAAGATGATGACCTTGTGGAAGTCACCACCCAAGCCTGTGGCATCCAGGGATATGGGAATACCACGGTGAAACTCACCAGGGAACAAGCAAATGAAATTGACTTGTTGTTTGAAACAATTAACAGTAAATTGAATAATGTTACATCAAGAGAGGAATCTATACATATCTATCAGAATGCTATCATTGAATTAGATAAATATGATTTATTGCCGCAAGCAATGACCAGTGAACAAGCATTACACCTTACCAACGGAGTGAATCAAAATACTATTGTAAGATTATTGAATAATAGGCAACAAGAGATTTTTCCCAAGTGTGTTAATGTCTTCTGTCTATTATCGTTAATCGCCACAAAAAGTGGATGGGTGTATCCAATTCTTGCTCCATTTGGTCCGTTGTTTGTGATTTCTGCATTTCTTTCCGAGGTGTTTTATACGATAGGAGCAGGGACACTGTATAACATGTTAATTCCAATAATACTAATTCTGTCGATTCTGAATCCTTTGAAACTAATGAACCTTGTAATGATTCAGGGGTACTATACTGACTTACATTCCATTGGTATAAAAGGTAATGTCGAGAGCGATGATGTCTTTTTATTAGTTGGATTTACGGGATTGATGATCTTCACATTAGAAAAAAAAGTATATTTCTTGGGTTCTGCTCTGGCTATTGTACCTACGGCCTGAAATTGTCGAATGATGCGCGCAGATACTCCATGGAGGATAGGTAAATTAAACATTCCACAAAACTATTTATCGACCAGACATCATAGGGGAAAAACATGCAACCGACAGAATACCCAGGTATCTACAAGAAAAACGACAGACTCTTTACGGTAAACCCCGAAGGCTGCAAAGGAATCAAAGTCTACAACGAACAACTCTTCACTGAAGATGACAAGGAATACCGGTCTTGGAACCCATACCGAAGCAAACTTGCTGCTGCACTCCTCAAAGGACTCATCTGTACGATTGCTCCTGATGCAAGTATCCTGTATCTTGGCGCTGCCACAGGGACAACAGTCAGCCATCTCTCTGACATCATCACGAGAGGCACTATCTATGCGGTAGAATCCTCACCAGTGGCGATCATCAACCTGTTGAAAGTATCTGAAAAAAGACAAAACATCATCCCGATCCTGTCTGATGCGAACCACCCAGAACGGTACCAACACATGGTTCCTGCTGTTGACCTGATCTACCAGGATATCTCCCAGCGGAACCAAGCTGATATCTTCACCCGTAACATCCAAGCCTATCTCAAGCCGAACGGGACCGGTCTTATCATGGTAAAAGCACGAAGCATCGATGTCGCACTGAAACCAAAACAAGCATACGATCTTGTCGGCAGTGCTTTGCAAAAACAGAAATTCAGGATTAAAAAAACAGTGGACCTGGCACCTTTTGAAAAGGACCATGCAGCAATTATACTGACCTTATAAAAAAAACTAGATGTTAATGTAGATTTCCTTTAGCATTTTGTTAATACTATAGTAGGGTGCGTCAAGTAAAAAGGTTTTAAATTGATTATCGGGGAGCACTGGTGAGTTACAGATCTTTTTTGCTTTATTGATATGTTTTGAGATTTCTTCGAGGTACAGTTGTTTTATCTCTGGTGATTTCTTCTCGATTTTTTTCCGTATCGACCGGTGTTTCAAATTCCCGTTCTTCGCAGTCCGCTTCTCAAGTCGTGTCAGCAGAGGGATGACGACGCTGTCGATCATCTCGCCTTTCTCAAGATCTACAAGGTCATCGGCGAGCTGATAGGCAAACCCGACCTCCCGTCCATATTCCGCAAGAAGGTTCGCTATCTCATCTGAGGCTTTCGCCCAATACGCAGCTGCTTTACATGCTGCTGAGAACAAGGTTGCGGTCTTCAGATCAATAATCCTGCTGTATAGTTGGAAGAATTTAGAATCTGCAGTGATATTGACATCCTCGAGGTCTTTGCTGTTGAAATTAATCTCGGAAAGCTGGCCGTCGAGGGTTCCACCCCATGCGTCCACATACAGTTTCGCGATTCGATCCCCGTGAGATAACGCAAGGTTAAACCCCAGCACCAGCATCTTATGGCCGATGAGAATTGCGTTATCGACCCCGGTCTTGATGTAAAACGCAGGTTCTCCTCGTCGTGTCAAGTCACCGTCGATGATATCATCATGGACTAACGAGGCTCCATGTGCAAGTTCTATTGCGACTGCTCCTTCTAAAAACTGTTGATAGAGCGGGGCTGATTCATTTCCCCCGGTACATACTTTAAAAGACAGGGCGCCAAGTAACGGCCGTAACCGTTTGCCCTCTTTAAGGATCGTTAAAATATTCTGATCTTTAATGATTTCATTGATTTTTTCCTCGATATCCTCATAGGTATGTTTGAGGAACACTTCGAGAGCGAGTGGTTGGTCCGTCATTGTTTCTACCATTGGATAAAACTTAACTGATATCGGCTCCACCATAATATACTCTTTTATTCGTCTACAAATAGGATACGTCTTCCTTTTTATAAGGTTTTTTGAACGATTTGGCGATAATATAGACTTCAGAGCTGCTTTTACGGGTGGCTTCAGGAGAAAATGTTTTCACAACCATAAATTGATGTTTCACCTTTTCGATGAATGCTTTGGTATCTTCTCCTTCAAAGATTTTACAGATGAAATGCCCACCTGGTTGTAATAGTTGGGTTACGACATGTAAGGCGGATTCGCATAACCATGCGCTTCGTGCCTGATCAACAGAATAATTCCCGGAGATGTCGGGAGACATATCTGATAAGATGACGTCCGCGTTCTTTCCATTCATCAGATCCTTGATTTGCTCCAGGGTTTCGGTTTTGGTGACGTCTCCTTGGAGAAACTGTATGTCCTCGAATGGTTTGATCGATGAAAGGTCCACTCCGATGACGATTCCCTGTGTTCCGACGAGTTCTTTTGCCACCTGGCACCATCCTCCAGGGGCTGCACCAAGATCAAGGACGATTCCATCTTTTGGGATCAGATGGAATCTGTTTTGTATTTGTTGTAATTTGAAGGCTGAGCGTGCGCGGTAACCGACTTGTTTTGCTTGTTTATAAAAATGTTCTTTCTTTTTTTCGATGTACCAGCGGGTCATAGTTTTTTACAGGATGATGTCGATGTCGAGTCGTTCTGCAAGTTCTTTGTATCGGTTTCTGATTGTTACTTCTGTCACACCAGCGACATCTGCGACTTCTCGTTGGGTTCGTCGTTCGCCGCAGAGGATCGATGAGATATAAATGGATGCGGCAGCTACCCCGGTTGGTCCACGGCCACTGGTAAGTTCTTTGTCCGCGGCGTCTTTGAGGATTTCGATTGCTTTTGCTTGGACGTCTCCGCTGAGTTTGAGTTCACTGCAGAACCGTGAGATGTAATCCTGTGGTGATGTCGGCATGAGTTTTAAGCCTAATTCTCGTGCGATGAATCGGTAGGTTCTTCCGATTTCTTTGCGGGAGACACGGGAGGATGCGGCGATTTCATCAAGTGTTCGTGGGACGTTACATTGTCGGCAGGCTGCATACAACGCTGATGCTGATACTCCTTCGATGCTTCTTCCACGGATCAGGTTTTTCAGGACTGCTTTTCGATAGACCATCGCTGCGGTTTCTCGGACGGTTCTTGGGAGACCCATGCCGGATGCCATGCGGTCGAGTTCTGATAAGGCGAATGCTAAGTTTCGTTCGGTTGCATCGCTGATTCTGATACGTCGTTGCCATTTTCGTAGTCGATAGAGTTGGGCTCTGTTTCTGGTTGGGATTGATTTTCCGTAGGAGTCTCTGTTTTTCCAGCCGATCATCGTGCTAAGTCCCTTGTCGTGAATGGTATAGGTCATCGGTGCACCGACACGTGCTCGTTTTTCTCGTTGGTCGCTGTCGAATGCTCTCCATTCTGGTCCATGGTCGATGAAGTCTTGGTCAATCACAAGGCCGCAATCTGCGCAGACGAGTTCTGCGCGTGCGTAATCTTTACTTAAATGTGTACTGTTACATTCAGGGCATTGAATGATTTCTTCAATGCTTTGTCTCTTCTCTTTTTTCTTTTTGGATTGCATTTGTACCATTTACCTGCGCCCCCGTAAATTATTTTAAACTTTTCGATATGCTTTTAAGCGCAATGATATAACTTATATATATACTTTACTATGTATTATTTTTTTAAAAATATCATCAGAATCCAAAGAAATATAAGATAAGACTTAGGAAATTTGTAGGCATAATGTTCTTATAATTATCCACGACTGAAATTATTTAAGCATTATCACATCGCACATCGCACATCGCAGGCTTTGCATATTAATCCGTGTTAACACGGAAATTCCACAACAACCCGTATTTTGCACAATAAATCAACAATCTCAATTGTTTTTTTTCGTCTCTTTGTGCATTAATATATTCGGGTTACGGATGCGGTTCCTCAAACCCAACACTGATAAAATCGGATGGGAAATTCTGATTTTGATAACATGTTCTTATCCATTCGCTACTTCGTCCAATGTTGCTGATACGAACTTCGTCAACTCTTCCATCGAAACTATAAATACCTCCATCCCTCCCGCCCAACTTGAAGTTATTTTGTGTTTGGGTATAATCAATCGTTGTCCCAGGTTTTGTCTGACTGTCTTTAAAGTCACCATTTATGAACAAAGATGTAGTTCCAGTAACACTATCGTGAGTTCCAACAAAATAATTCCAGTTGGTCAAATCAGTAGATTCATCAACACCAGAGCAAGATGTGCCATCTGTTAAAATAACTGAATAAGAGCTCTCACCTAAATGCCAAGCGATCTGCGAAGAATAGGTAGTATAATCTCCAAATACACGACCTTTTGCTAATCCTCCATCCAGCTCTTGTGCTTCATAATCATGGATACTCCATATTTCATAGGTAATATCCTGTGTCTCATATTCAATCTGATCACCAAAATCAACGTAACCTGTTCCATCGTCTTCAACGCCATACCCAATTCTTCCTGCGGCTTGACACGAAATACTTGATACAATCCCGTTATGATGGTTCACAGTGCTATCTGTAATACTCCCTGAAGCAGTGTGCATATGCCACACGCCTTTGTATTGAGCATCCCAGGTTTTCTCAGGATATTGTTGCTCACACGAATCCATATGCCCATAATACATATACAACGAGCTATCAACCGTTGAGTTCAACGAACTGATATTCACCCATGCAATTAGCTGGCCGGTCGAGCCATCAAAATCCTCAAGTTCATGATACAATCGAGTCGCAACACCAGCTCCATCCATGAACAGAATATCATCACCATCATCCTGCGCCTTATCACGAAGATCAGAGTCAGTTAACTCTAGTACAACTGGGAAGTTCTCCAGGTCACCTGCGACCATCGAATGATCCACCGTAATCATCTTCCGATACTCCCAGCCTTCCGTGAACGGATCAAACACCATCAATGGCTCCGTTTGGAACCAAAACACCTCAGACGTTGGATTCACACCATCTGTCACATTCACATACCACCGATACTTCGTCATGGCTTCAAGACCACTGATCGGCACAGAGATATCTCCCTCGCTTACACCTGAGCCGCTACCAGATCCAATAAACGGTGATGTCTCAACCGTATAACTCATCAGATCGTTCTGAGGATCACGAAGATGAAAACGCAAAAACCCCTGTGAGACTGGTACATACCGATTACCATCCACCGGTATGACATCTGAGACAACAGGAGCGACCGCCTCTGTCGTAAACGTAAACTCTTCCTCAACCGTATCCATCCCATCCGACACAGTCACATACCATGTGTATTCCGTAGAGCTCTTCAAACCAGATACCGGAACCGTATAGGTTCCATCCGGTTTCATATTTCCATTCCCACCACCCACATCCGGGTACGTAGTGACACTATAGCTCATCAGATCACTATCATAATCACTGATAGAGAACCGAAGCTCCGAGGTTGACAACGGAACATACGTCGCTCCATCCAACGGATACATCGCAGCAATCTCAGGCGGATGATTCGGTGGGTAAAATTCCATGTATTCAGCGGATGCTTTCGCATATAATGCGTACCCGAACATCCCGTAGGCTTTGATTGGTGGGAGGAAGATACTGAATCCGATGCCCCAGAACCCGAGTGCAAAACCCTGCTGCTCACCAACCGCATAAAAACCGGTCCCTGACACTAGCCCACCAACACTCGTAATACCTATCGATGTTTTCCAACCGACAAACAATCGTGGGATCGGAGTCATGATAAACGGGATAAAACGTGGCAGAATAATGATTGGAAACGCTGCTCCTTCACCGGTGGCAACAAAATTACAGAACATCTCTCTACCAATACCCAAAGGATACACAAGATTACCACCAATACTTTTTGTAGCAAAACCCTGACCTTGTTTCTTCAACTGCGCTAAAAATCTATCAGCAGACATCCCAGCGGGTAACAGACCTTGTTGCTCTGCATACGTAAGGATCTGCTGTTGAAGGAACTGAGTTTCAGCAGAACATGGATCATGAGCATTAGCTAATGCTAACGCAGAAAACAACTCCTTCAAATACGTACCTGATTCATAGGAAATCATCTGGGTATGCGGGATCCCGCTAACATAACAGGTGATCACTGCATCATCATTTGTACCATTATTTTTTTGTTGAAAGGTCTCAGTTGTGGTTGATTGAAATGTGCTTACGATCCCAGATACACAACCACTCAACAAGAAAAGGGCTACAACACCAATGGTAAAAAAAACCTTTATGTGAGATTTTTTTATACTTTCATTCCTCCTTATGCAATGCTAATGAATATCACATATATAAATATTTACAGAATATTGGGTGCAAACCCACTTTTACCCCTCAAATTATTGGATAGATTCATTTCCTTCGCATTTTTCCAACGGAATTGAATCTATTTCTTGATAGTTTTTTTCACTATTTTTCTCCATATAACTCCTCGTTCTTTCTCATTTTTTACCTTCGGAGCTAATGTCAGCACTTAAAATCATCAGTCTGCACTTTTAATCGGTCCCATGAGCTATTTTATGTACAAAGCCAACATCGTACAGAGCAGGCTTTGCATATTAAATCATGACAACGATTGAATTGCACAATAAATACCTGTTTTACAAAAAACATACCTTTCACCAATGATTAAAAAGAATTGAGGAAAATCAGACGAATTTAAATTTTTATTACCATTAATCAGGTAAAGATAAAAAGAAAAAAAGAGGGAAAAATTGAGGGTTACTCTCAATTCCGTTGAAAGGTTCTCATAAGAACTTGAGAGCTTTGACGTCCTGACGTGCGTTGTTTCCCGCCTCATCATAGGCCACGACACTGATCGTATGAGAGAAAAAGGGCAGGCTGAACCGTGTCCATAAAAAGGTATAAGGCGGGGTCGTGATTTCGGCCTGCTCCTCTCCATCGATGAGGAACGAGATTCTGTCGATGCCGGATTCTGTATCTGTGGCATTTGCCTTGATGGTGATCTTGCCAATAATCAGAGTATTTTTCAAGAGCAGACGCTGCGTTCCATCATTATCTTGGATGTAGAAATAACCACTCGTTGGTTTTTCAATAGTGACTGTTGGCGGTGTGATGTCAGGTACAGACGCTGTGGTGAAACTCCAGATAGGTCCTTCCGTGACTTGCCCATGGTTATCGCAAGCGACTATCTTCCAGTAATATTTTGTATGGAACTGCATTATGCCGACATCATAGGTCATCTCGAAGATATTGGCCTTGAGAAGTGGTGGCGGGTTTGTGGTTCCGAAATAGAGGTCTGAGTACACGTCTTCGCCGATATCCTGATCGCTGTTCGTCCAGGAGATGTCTTTTGAGACGTCAACGTTGGTGGCACCATCGACTGGTTTGGGGTTTGTGGGAACCGCTGGTGGATGTGGAGTACCAAGCCAGACGCCGGCAGCATCATCGACGTAGTAGGCATCGAATGGGTTCCCGCTCGGTGGGTCTGAGAAGCCTTGATGAACGTCGGAGTTGAAGACTGCGGCGATGACTTCTAGGTTCCCGAATTGGATAGTACTGAAATTATTGCCTTGGCCATCGTTATGGTCATGGCCATCCCAGATCAAAGAGCCGGTCCAGGTACTGCTAGAGGCTATGGAGATATCCTGGTTGAAGGCGTAATCGAGAAGCGGGAAGGTATACGGATGTCCAACGGTATCATTCCAGCCCATGGTTGATTCGACTTCAGTGACGTACACGTGGATGTGGCCGTTATAGGAAGAGCTTTCATAGTTGAGGACATTGACATCGATGTCTATTTTGGCGTTGCCCAGCCAGGTTGCAGTGAGGTTAACATCAATATTTGGGACAGCACGTGCACCGCAGTCTGTAAGGTCCTGGCGGTAGTATGCTTCATCTTCCGGGAGGCCACCAACTGTGACTCGATAGCCACCATCGAACCAGACGGTGGGGTATCCATGGATGTTGTATTCATCGATGCGATCGATGGCGGCAGTATCAACGAAATCGACGAGGCTGACGTAGTAGAAGGGGTAGTCATTGCTGGTGTATACTTTATGGAGTGCTTCTCTTGCGACATGGCAGTTGGAGCATGGGAGCTCGGTTCCCAGTTCGGCAAACATTGTATGGGTAAATGTTTTGGCTTGTGCAGTCGATGGTGATGCCGAGGCGTTGAGGGATGCGGGCAAGACGGATATCATAAGGATAGCGCCTATAATGAGGATGATCTTTTTCATGAGAGTGTTCCTCCGAATCTTATATTGTTTTGAAAAAAGAAAAGAAAGAGAGAGTGAGGGGAGAAGCTCATGGTCTAGGATTCAACCTGAGTCAGGATAATGAGCTGTTTGCCCTCGTAGTCAGTGGTGACTCCGTTGACTGTCACGGCAATGTCAATGGAGCCTAGTCCGAGAAACGGCTTGCAGGAGACCGTGGCTTCTTCACCAGCGGGAATACTGATTGTCTCCAGATAGGAAACGTTGATGAGATGCAGTATACCACCGGTTATCTTAATTGAGACGCTCACGTCTGTTGCTTCCGTGGTACCAAGGTTTTTTACATGAGCTTGCACGCCGAAACGTCCGGTGACTGATTCAAGGACAACACCTTTCTCAGCTTCGATCTTCAAGATAAAGGTGTCTCCGGTCCGGTTGTTGAGGTCGCCGGTGCTTCCAACAGAGACATAGCCACCATCTCGTGCCTGTATCCCGCAGTTCGCCTCATCACATAATCCGTTTGATAAGTCTAGAATCTTGACCCATTGTGTGGCACCCTGATGGTTGAGCTTTAAGAGGTAAGCGTCGGAGACGTAGTTAATCATGTCGTAGAGTGAGCCGGTGATGAAGTATCCGCCGTCTGTTGTAGTGGTGATGCTGGTGCCGTGCAAGGTATCGGTTTCATTCTTGGATATCTGTTGATCCCAGGTAAGTGTTCCTTGGGCATCGAGATGGAGTAACCAAAGGCTTTCTGTCCAGTTCATATCTTGAAAGTTACTAAGGATAATGTAGCCATTGGATTCCGTTTTGATACAAACGCCATTCTCGGTTAAATTAGAGTTCCCAAAGGTTTTTTGCCAGCTTAGTTCTCCAGCGTCATTTGTTTTTACGACCCAAACATCTCCCATGCTGTCGACAGCATCTGTTTGGCCGACAATGAGATATCCACCGTCAATGGCTTTCGTAAAACTTTTAGGTTCATCAAAAGTAGTCCCGCCGATGGTCTTGTTCCATTGTTCTGTTCCATCTGCTGCGATTTTTATCAGCCAGAGGTCAATACTGCCTTGGCCATAGGATGATGTATCCCCAAGGACGATGTAACCACCGTCTGATGTCTGAAGGATGTCGCTTCCATGATCCGGCCCATCGCTTTTTCCAAAGCTTTTCTGCCAGACGAGGTCGCCATTTGCATCGGTTTTGGTTACTTGGACGTCCCAGAGCCAGCTGCCACCGACGCTACCGACAATGATGTAACCGCCGTCTGTTGTTTGATGAACGACGGTCCCGTAAAGATTTGTCAGGGCAATCGGAAAATTGTTGTGCCAGGATTCTTCGCCGTTTCCATCGGTTTTTACCAATAGCAGTTCTGTGTAGCCTGGGGGAGTTACGATGGTCGAACCAGTAAAAATATAGCCTCCATCCGCGGTTTGGTCGACGTAGTAAGCCCCGTCATTTAGGATACTGTCGAAGGTATGTATCCATTCGATCTCCGAGCTAGAAGATTGTTGTGTCGTGTTTTTTGCTATTGATGTTCCGGCAACCATCATGATGGTTGCGCCTACCAGCATACTAACAAAGATATTTTTTATTTTTTTGTTTTTCATATTTCCACCCATTTCTGACCCCGTAATTATCACACTTGCTTATAAATAGTCTGAAAATGTTCGGAAAAAACCAAACAATATAACAAAAAAATTTTGATATGTTCAAATAATTTCTATTTTCTTTTTACTTTCTGTTCTCATCATCTCAAAATTTATATATCGTCTATTACGGGTTTTTCTTAACTTTGCATAATACATATCTTCGTCACCTCTTCACATTCATTTTTGCATAATAATTTATTAAAAAAAAATTATCCTCTTGAGAACGTGTTTTCAATTATGAATGAATAACGCTATTGTATCATTTTGATAATATACCGCAACATTCACAAATAGTAGTACTGAGAAAGTATAACACAGATGCGGGTGAGGCGTTCTTCAGAAAAATATCAACAGCACGATCCAGAATGGCTCAGGGAGTTCGCAGGTTTTCTAGAGAAAAACGGTAATAAAAAGAAATTTCAATCGGTGAAAAAAATTTTCGTTGAAACATATTTTGAAAACATCCGGAATGGGATGCATCCTAGGGAAGCGTTACAAAACGCAAAATCAGTTGCACTCTGTTTTTTGCTTTTACAAAAATAAGTAATGAAAAACGATCTCTGAATCAACCGTTTCAGATTTTTATGAGAAAAATGGTTATGGGTATCCGCCGAGCCGTAAGCTTGGGTCTCCGAAGAGCGCCCAGTTTGTGATGACGAATGCCTCGACTTGGTTGATCTCTTCTTCGTCGAGGAATTTTTGAATCGCCCTGCTGTGTGCTTGGCCAAGGTTCGTAGAACCATTCCCTATTTGATAGAAGAAGTTGGCTTCGAGTTCTGCACTCAGACTCACAGGGTTTCCTTGGTATCCCATTCCAAATCCTGTGCATCCGGTTGACGCGATAGCCCCCCCTGGGTATTTCACAACAAGACCCCAGCTGAAACAGACAGGGATGGGGAGTCCATAGCAGAAGTACTGAGCGCTTGTTTTTTTACTCAGGGTCTTAAGAATCGATACATTGTACATCCCGTTATGACATCCTCCGACGACGACAATGGGGAGTTTTTCCTGATTTGATATTTTCAGGAAGTGATAAAGGGTGATGCCGCCGCACCAATCGTTCGGATATTGGCCATCGAACCAAATGGTATCCCAGACAAATGGGTTCCCATGTCCTTGGAAATCGACGTAGCCTGCTCCTTGTGATATCGCTGTTTGGATGTCTTTTGTTACGGGGACTAACCCGCTGGTGTTCTTGTTCGTTGTATAGACGGGGATGAGTTTCAGATCAGGTATTGCCTGTTTTGTGTAGTTATAGGTAAGGTCGCAGAGATATTCTCCATCTGGTTTTCCATCATAATACCCGAAGGTTTTGCCACCGATGCCGATGAAGTTCTTGTACCAGGGTTTTTCATCTGGGCTGGTGCTTTCATAGGTGATGATCTTCTGTACCATGTTGCTGACTTCTCTTTTATTGGTTACTGGTAATCGACCGACATTTACCTCGGGGTAGAGATCAAAGGTATCTTTCGGTATCCCTGGTGCGTTCCAAGCCGCGTAGATTCCGTCTCCATTTGAGTCCCAGCTGTCAAAACCTCCGCTTGAGTTATACAGGCACCCGTAGTAGAGGTCGGAGAGGCATCCTTCGTCATCGTCCTGTGGGATGTTGACGTATCTGACAGGGACCCACCAGGCGTTCCAGCCTGCCGATGGTGTATCTTTATCGTTTGCATAGAGATGGGATTTCAACCCACCAACAAGCAGCACATAGTGGATGCCCCAGGTGTCGTACGCCTCTTTAATGAAATATTTTATTTGCTCTGGGGGGTCTGCTCCGGTGTATTGGTTCAGGATGTCTTCGACTGCTTTGAAGGTCGTCTTTAGTTCTTTTGAGTTTTTAAAATCGATGAGCGGTTGGAGTTTTGCTTTGAATGTCTTCGGGGCGATGATGACGAGGTCGTAGGTTTCATTGGTCTGTGCTGCTGGCAAGGGTGCTTCATAGGTCAATCCGATGTCAAATGCAGTCGTGTACTGGATTTGGTTGTTTGCTGGTGAATATCGGACAGGGTAGCATACGATCTTGACGAAGATGGTTTTAGCTCCAGTCGCATCAGATCCTGCACCGATCGTGTATCGATACCAGCGGTTTGGGTAAAAAGAGGTATTCGTATAGACAGAGTCATCCTTGTTACTTGTGTTGATCTGGCGTATTTTTGAGAGCGGCGCGATGCAGGCAGGCATGATTTTCTTTGTCAGGACCATGGTGTTGATAGTTTTTGGTGTGCAGGTGACTGTGATATTTGTTGATCCGTAGGGAACCTGGTAGGTTTTTACAATGATCGGGAGCACTGGTTTGTTGGGTTCTCTGAGTTGTGAGGTCATTTCCTTTATTTCTATGATGACGGAGTCTGCTCGTTCAAGGATCATCGGTTGTGAGGAACACTGTGACAATTGAGTGCTGTGTGTTTCAAGTCTTGTGTTTTCTAATGGGTTGTCTGATTCTGATGCGGTGACGGTCCAACTACTACTAATGAACAAGCAAAGGAAAGAAAGTACGATGATTTTCTTCATAGGTCTCCTCAAGTAATTTTTTGTGTGCATCCTTTTTTTTAATAGTATGTGTACAAAACCTACTATTAATATTATATAGTATATATAAAAGTATATAAATATTCTGTAATTTTTCCTCCTCCTGAACCACTCGAGATAAAACGAGAACCATACGACCATTTTTTATCCAACGGTGAGATACTCGTATCGAACAGGAACCAACTCCTGCACCACGATGCAACCTGAGGAACTATGCACAAACTCTGGGGATACCTCTTCAATGAAGACACAGGACGTGGAATAGCACTGACCACACTTTTCTACAATTCAACCTATAAAAAGACCTACGAGTTCGCACAACAGACAGATGCATGGTCTGCTGAACAGATACAGACGTACCAATGGCAACAGCTGACCAGCCTTCTCCATCATGCGTACAAGCACGTCCCATACTACAAAAAACTCTTCAAAACACAAGGGATGACGCCAGGTGATATCAAATCGTTTCAGGATTTTGAACACCTGCCGTTGCTTGGGAAAGAAACAGTCCAAGAACATGCAGACGAATTCAAAGCGACCAATTATCCACCGTCTGCCTTTGAGGAAACCAACACCGGTGGATCGACTGGTTTTTCACTTCGCTTCTCCATTGAAAAAGGAGTCTGGTTCGCAAAACACCTCGCGTACCTCAAAATACTGCTCAACCGCGGTGGCTGCGACGTCATGGATAACTCAGTCCAGATCATCGGCAGGGAAAAACCCTGGGAATACCGACCACTGTCTCGGACCTTGGTGCTTTCCTCATATCAGATGACAGAACAGAACCTCCCAGTCTACATAAAAAAAATCATTCAACTCCATCCAGGCTATTTCATAGGATATCCGTCCGCGATGACGATGCTTGCGACGTATATGAAGCAACACTCAATAGAAGTTAAAGGATTGAAAGCAATGTATTCATTTGGAGAAACCATCTATGATTGGCAACGAGAATACCTTGAATCATTCTTCCACTGCAGGGTTCATAGCCAATACGGACACCGGGAACAATGCGTCCTGGCAGGAACCTGCGAAAAAGCCAACACCTATCACATGTTCCCAGACTATGGATATGTCGAACTCATCGATAGAAACGGACAGCCGGTGACAAAAGAAGGCGAGATAGGAGAGATCGTCGCCACGGGGTTCCACACAGGGATCTTCCCGTTCATCCGCTATAAAACAGGGGATATCGCAGTCTATACGACACAGCAGTGCGAGTGCGGTCGACAGGTTCCATTGCTGAAATCAGTCGAGGGGAGAATCCAGGATTTCATGGTATCGAAAACCGGTCGGCTCGTACCACTGATGGGAGTGTTACAACTCATTTCACGATCATCTCCGCATATGAAGGAATACCAACTCTACCAGGATCATGAAGGAGAACTCATCCTACGTATCGTAAAAAAAGAAGGATTCTCCGATGATGACGTTCATCAGATCAAGGAAAATATCCGCACACGACTCGGGGATGAATTTTCATTATCCATCGAATATCTGGATTCGATTCCTCGGACCATCCGGGGGAAATACCAATTTTTTGTTCAGAAATTAGTGGTGAAATACATCTTGTGAAGAAAAAAAGAAAAAAAATGAATCGTTCCTTCTAGATCGCATTATGGTTTTCCGGAGGTAATGATTTACCAATGTCTTGGATTGAAATTGGTCAGATCAATGCTTGCCCAATCATTCCAATCGTTTTTCCCACGGGAACCATCGGAATAATCGACCAGGTCGCTGTACACGTATCGATAGTTCATCACGCTTCTGTAAGGCCCATACCGCCAGTAATTCACCTGCCAAGGCCACAAGCCCGTATGACAATCAACCCCAGGGCAGTTAAGCCCAAGAGAATGACCCGTCTCATGCATGATCACACCAGCGTAAATCAACGCTCGTTGTTTCTCGCTGTTAAATGTCTTTCTCACCAGGCTTGAAATGAGTGGAACGATTTTGACCTGTGAATTCAGGAACAACGCTGGGAGATAAAAACAATCTACGGCAAACAACTGACCAATTCTTGAGCCGAACGTAAAACCAGTGATCTGGGTGACATTATACCCGATGATGCCCCAATGAAAGACCCCTCGCCGCCAGTTGTTTGTACTTTGATGCATGAAGTATTTCCAATAAAATTGATCAAGGTCATATTCCTGAAGATCTGCTTTATAAGGAATGATTTCTCCCCCGCCAAGGCGACCATCATCGACATGCCAGACGATATTATGTTTCGCATGTGAATCCCGTATGAGATCATACGATTCGACAGGGACGGTAAACTCCTGGTTGCCTGGTTCTTTTTCCATCTGATCAAGTTCAACGAAGATATCCTGTCTGAAAGGATCAGAGCCCCATTGCCATGTTTTGTATTCCTCGATGTTGTTGAGTCCATCGTCATCGTCGTCCATATCGGTATGATTCTCCCACAAGAACGGGTCAAAGACCATGTAATACCCTTCATCATGGCCCCATTCAAAATAAGTCAGTCCAAAGATATGTTCCCATTCGATGGGGATCCCATCTTGGTCTGCATCTTCACCAAGATTACTAACTAACGGGCTTGTGTTATACATATTCGTCTCAAGCCAGTAGGGAAAACCGTCTCCGTCGAAATCATTCTGTGAAATATCAAACCACAGCTCACAGTCCCGATCTTGTTGATAAATGCTGTTGTCATCACATCCGTTTAACCGCCCGTATCCACTGGGGTCTCCAAGGGAATCATCACCCCACCAGACACCGGTTGCGATACTATAGACTAAGTCTGCGGTGCGCACCTGGGTTAAGTTTCCTTCGTCAGCACTGATGTCACAGAGGAGGTCAAATTTATTGTTTTTATCCCAGAGTTCGATAGAGATGTTGACGAATTCATCATCCTTGGGTACTTGAGAGGAGACAGACCAATTCAGGTTTTCAACATACTTCATATTCTCAAAGATATCACTGATAAATTCCTCAGTATTAATCCTGACTTTTACGTAAAAATCTGGTTCTGATAATAAATCGATTGTTTTCAAGGCACGGATTTCCTTAATCGAAACGGTGACGGTAATATTGTCGACCAGCGGGTCAAAATCTTCCAGAAGAGGCATCTGCAACGTCATATGTTTTTTTTGTTGAATCATCGCAGAGCTCGGAACGACCAGCGAAGCAAGAATAACTAGCGTACATATTACTTTTAGAGAATTCTTTTTCATACATATCCCCCTTAGGATATTCTTTTTCTTAGTCAGCTATATAGAGGCTGCTTCTATATAAATATTTGTTACATGAGGGAAAAAACGTGGTTCATTTTTTTCTAAAATTATAAAAACTCATGGACATTACCATAGCCTATCTACCATGTATATGGGGGATCATCGATGAAGTTACTCATACCACCAGAACCGCTCTTGCTAAAGAAACAATCAGAAGAACAAAAAGACAACGCATGGGATATCGATTCCCTAAGCCTGTGGTTCGGCAACCGACTACCCACCTATCTCTGGAACGACGCAGGATGGTCCACGCCCTTAAAGGCAGAGGGGTACAATTGGCAAAGTTTCCTCAAAATACTCTCCCTTCATAAAAAAGAGATGATCCGCTGGTCCCGCAACGCACTCTCCTGGAAAGAATTCCTCCTCAAACTGCAAGACACCATGAAAGACCCGGTGTTCAAAACAATCCTTCTCAGACATGATAAACGGGAGGCAGTCATCGATGGATAAGCATCAGGATGGCTACCCGATTGTCCTTACTGCATCGCGCGCAGAAGCAAACGAGTACGATGATAATCCCTTTGCAGCATTTATTTGTACGTTTCCGAAAAAACTCTCCGGGTTAGCCTTACGGAATCATTTGGAGAACATTCCCAGCAACAATGATGGAACTGCGCAACGGACCATCTATGGTCTCCGTAAAGTTGAATCATTGTTGACAAAGGAGTTTGGAGAAGAAAACATCGTTGTCGCCCATTACGACCAACTCCACAGATTTATCGGCAAGGACACAAAAATCGTCGGTATCTCCTCCATGGATCCCATGGGACTTGCATACGTGTCGACTACCTACAACTCTCTGATCGGGTTTGGCGGGGAGGCTTTGAACGCATCTGAATTCGAAAAACTCATCACCCATCCTGCAATCCAACAACACAAACCAAAAATCATTGTCGGCGGCGCAGGTTCCTGGCAAATCAACGAATCAGGGATGCAAAAAAAATGGGGCATCGACGTCTTGTTCCAAGGAGAAGGAGAAGAAGATCTTATCACTGTGTTTAAAAAAATGTTCAACAATGAAACGGTCCCTTCGTATTTTATCGCAAAGAAACCGGACCGGAAAAAAATACCTCCCATCACCCACGCAGCGTGTTACGGCATGGTGGAAATCACCCGCGGGTGCGGAAGAGGCTGTCAATTCTGCAGTCCCACGAATCGGACAAAATACTCGTTTCCCCTTGACTATATCATGAAAGAAGTGAAAACCAATGTCAACGGGGGAGCAAAAACTATCTTTACGGTCACTGAAGATATATTCTTGTATAAATCGAAACCGGGTTTCATCCCGAATCGAGAAGAAATCGTAAAATTATACAAGACTATCGCATCGTACCCTGGTGTTGAACATATTCTGCTTTCTCATGCGTCTCTTGCACCTGTTATTTATGACCGGAAACTGATGGAGGAGTTATCACCGATACTTCTCGAAAAAACACGATGGACACCAGAGTTAAATAAAACCTACTCGAAGCGTTTCGTCTCTGTTGAAGTCGGCATTGAAACTGGAAGCGTGCGACTGATGCAGAAATACATGAAAGGAAAAGCACTACCGTACAGTGTCGATAACTGGCCTGAGCTTGTCGTTCAGGGCGTTGGCATCATGAACGACTACGACTGGTGGCCGTTATGTACGTTTATGACCGGACAACCTGATGAGACCGATGATGACGTCCGTGCCACCCTTGATCTTATCGATGATCTAAGGAACCATCATGCGAAGATGTTCTACACACCTGTGTTGTTCATCCCCTTAAAAGAAGCGATGCTGGGAAACCATCGTCGGACCAATCTGAAGAACCTCTCAGAGCTGCAATGGGAAGTCATCGCCCGATGCTGGAGGAACAACATCGATTTCTGGAGACCGGACATGAAATGGATGCTGAATCCGATTTTTTTCTTTTCCCACTGGTTTTACGCACGATGGAAACATGGAAAAAAAGCAACTGTGCCGATGATGCATCTTGCTGGGTTTCCCATCGCCCAAAAGATAAATAAACTATGTACACCAGAATTTTGCCAAGAAGATGTCTCAATGACCAATGGACGATAACGATCGTTCTAACCAAGCAGTGTGCAGTTAGTTTTTTAGGAACGCAAGGTACGCGAGATACGATGAATAAAGATCTGCTTTGCTGGTGATCTCATAGGGTGAATGCATGGAAAGCACAGGGGCACCAAGATCAACGACCTCCATACCCAATCGTGAGAAATATTTCGCAACTGTTCCTCCGCCACCCTTATCGACCTTTCCTAGTTCCCCCGTCTGCCATGGGACCTTTGCCGTATCAAGCAATTTCCTGATCTCAGCGATATATTCTGCTGAGGCATCATTGGCTGAGTATTTCCCGCCATGGCCAGTATATTTGGACATCGCCACACCATTGCCTAACGATGATGCGTTTTTCAGCTCAAAGACATCCGTGTAATTCGGGGTGACTGCTGAAGAGACATCCGCGGAGATCACCTTTGATTTGAGCAGGACGCTATCGATATCGACATTCGCGTCCTGTTCTCTGATCAAGGAGCGGAGAAAAGAAATAGCCTGTGCAGAGGCGTTTCCTTCACTGCCTATTTCTTCTTTATCGACGAACAGGCACAGGATGGTATGTTCTGGGTTTTTTACATCCAAGATCGCCTGTAACGCTGCATAGGCACAGATACGATCATCCTGTCCATAGGCACCAATCAATGACCGGTCGAAGCCCACGTCACGTGCTTTAAAGGCAGGGACTGCTTCAAGTTCCGCGGAGATGAAATCCTCTTCGGTGATATCATACTCAGCATGGAGTTTTTCAAGGATGGCTGCTTTGATCTTTTCTTTAAACTCACCTCTCGCAGGCAGACTTCCGATCACGACGTCTAAGCTTTCTGCTTTGATTGCCTCATCGATTTTCTTATTATCTTGGACGTCATGGGATAGATGCGGCAGGAGATCTGGTACTGAAAAGACCGGGTCTAAATCATCCTCGCCTAAGGTAAACGTGATTTTTTTGCCGTCTTTTTTCACAATCACACCATGTAATGCGAGCGGGATGACGACCCATTGGAATTTCTTAATTCCACCATAGTAATGTGTTTCGAATAAGGCAAGATGGCTCTCTGAGTCCTGAAAGAGTGGTACTTGTTTTAAGTCAAGTCGAGGAGAATCGATATGGGAAATCACGATGTGCAGTCCGTCGCGAATCGGTTTTTTCCCTTTGATGATGATCGCTGCTGATTTTTCTTTGTTGACGACGATTTTTTTCTTCTCCTTTTTGGCTGCCTCCGCGATCACATGGACTGCTTCTCGTTCTGTTTTTGCTTGGTTAAGGAACGTTTTGTAGCCTTCTGCAAAGGTAAAGGCAGTGGTGATTTGTTGTTTAGAGAATAGCTCCCAGGCAGATTTCTTCCTATACGCGTATTTGCTTTCACCATCTTTCATGGACTTGACCCCTCGGTATGAAAGTCATCTTTTCAGACCATAAAAAGATAACTCAAGAAAAAAAAAGAAAAAAAAGATGGTGATGGTTTATCGTCGGATGATCCAGATGATGATGACGACGCCTACGATAATAACGATTGCTAATATCGCTAGGAATAGTATCATCTGGTTGGAAAGACCTGAACCGTTCGAGCCGCCCTCTGTGGAGATGGTGATTTTACCGGTCTCACTTGCGCTGTCACCTGCTTGGTCAGTGACGGTGAATGTGTAGGTGAATTCTCCTGCTTTGTCATAGGCATGGGTTGGATTCATTTGTGTTGATGTCTTTTCATCTCCGAAATCCCAGCGATATTGATAGGGGGGTTGTCCGGTGAGAGGTATGATGCTTCCATTAAATTGGATGGTTTCTCCGACTGAGCCAATGTTTGGTGCGTACGCTTCCATTATCTCCAGGGCAGGATTCGGGGCGATATCTGAGAGATAGACAAAGCCTGAGATGTCCATATCTCCAGCAGATATATTCATTTTCACAAACATGGACGTGACAGACATATTATCGTAGACTTCTGCTGCGCTTGTTAAATCGAAGGTGATGGTAAGGGTATCACCAACAACCGTGAAATCAGAGGAGGTAAGGTTCGTGGTATCAACGCCATTGCTGACTTGACCGGTCTGGTTGGCATAACTGATGGTATAGTCTTGTTCTGTTGTGGATAATGAAAAATCATATTCCACAAAATTGAGAGGACCAAACGTATCATCAGTGTAGAAGTCGATGATTTTTCCTCTATTCTCAATGGAGCCTCGCACCTGTAGGGTGACGGTCGCTTGTGTTCCTTGTTGTGAGTAGGTCGCCTTGACAATATCAAGATTATTAACTTCAATTTCAGGATGAGAGGTAACTACCGTGGTTTCTTGGGTAAAATAATCAACGGAGCTTACATCTTCGATGATATCTGTGATGGTTTCATCTGCAGCCTGGACAGAACATGTAGCGATGAGAAAAAGGCTGCTTATCATCATCGTTATGAGCATTAGATTGCTGTGTTTCATTTTTCTTACACCTCGTTTAGGTTGAGAAAGACTATTTACTTAACCTATATAAAAATTTTGGAACGATTTTTCTTTTACGATTTCCTTTGAAAAGATCTCTTTTATTTCAATTTCTTTTTCAGATCAGACATCGTAGTGATCATGTCGTCAAGGGTGGATTCAAGGGTTCCTAGTGTCTGATGTATTTTATCTGTTATGATGGCTCCTTGAGCCGATGGTTTGATGATGCCGTCATGTTCAAGAGTTCGCAGTGAGTATCTGATCATATGTTGGGGTTGGCCTGTCATCTGTGAAAGTCTGATGATACCGATAGGGCCGTTATCTCGGACAGTTTTTAGGACATCGATGTGTCTGATGAGAAGGTCAAGTTCTTTTTCTGCTACATTGGTAATAGAATTTTTATCTCGTTGTTTTTCCGACACTATACTACCTCCCGGGTTAATTGTTAACAATTAGTATGCAATCGAGATATATAACCTTTACGAACTCTTCTGTAGATTCAAAAGTTCCTACCAAGGACCATTAAAGGAGTAAAATACGGTTTGATTCAGGTCGTTACTGCAGTCTTAGAAGAAGAATCTTTTGCTTGTTGAAACAAAATGAAGCAGTTGGATAAAAAGTGCAGGGGAAGGGATTTGAACCCCAGATTACCGGTATGAAAATCAGTGACAAAATTAAAAATAATATTTGAACTCAGGATATATCGTAGTTGGCTTATAATTAAAATCAAAGAAAACCAAAGATGTCCCATCTTTTTTTTCGTTTTACACCCAGCAACTATCTTTTATAATCTCCATATATCTCAGGATGAAGAAATGGAAAGAAAACCAAAACAGAGAAACAAGATATTACATCAATTATTGAAGGTGATATTAATTTGTATAGGAACATTTTTTTTAGGACTTGGAATAGTTGGAATTTTTATACCTATTTTACCTACAACTCCTTTTCTTTTACTTGCTGCAGTCTGTTACGCTCGGAGTTCAAAAAGATTTTATGATTGGTTCATGAATAATAAATGGTTTGGTTCTTACATTAAAAACTATCATGACGGAAGGGGCATTCCATTGAAAGTCAAGGTAATAACCATTTCTTTATTGTGGAGTAGTATACTATTTTCAATCCTTTTTATTGTGTACATCTCTTGGATTCAGATTCTATTGGTTATCATTGCTTTTGGAGTTACTGTTCACATTCTTACAATTCCTATCTATAAAAAAAAATTAAAAAATCGAGGTAATATTTTCTTATAAAATGATGCAGGAGAAGGGATTTGAATATGAGTTTAATGGTAAAAAAAGAGTTTTTCTACGGTAAATCACTTTTTGTATGTTTTAATGTTTCGATAAGAAGTCCTCAACATCCTTAATAAATTTCAATGTCCCGTTCTCTATTTGCTTTGTTAACGTATCTAAATTCCTAAAATCCGGGTTGTCAACTAAAATGTATTCCATAATAGAATCAGTACCTTTTGTAGTTGATGGAATACGGTATTTATTCCAATTGCTTTCTTTAACCAATTTCCAGTATTTTGTCTGAACGTTTTTATTATACCCTGCTAACCAAACTTCAAATCTACATGTGTCATGAATAAAAACTATTCCAATTTTCAATTTTCGATTTTTTAATGATTTTGGAAAGAAGGAAAAATATGTCATGTCCATATATCCATAATAAATACTCCCAGAGACGAAATAATCAGGATATTTGTTTTGAAAATGCGTTCTCAAATTCATGATATAGTCCATCAATCCTTTATACGCCTCTGCGATGTCACCCTTGCGCATCTGTTTTCTATATTCATCCATATATTCATGAAATGATTCCATATTTATTTCTCCATCAAACGAAATGACTTTGTTACTACATTAATTACTACTGCATAAAATAATAAGAGAATTTAATTTCTTTGCTTTCATCAGATAAGACGAGATTTAAACTTTGTTCCATACGTAAAAAAATAATAGTTTTCTCCTGTAACAAAAAGAAAAATAGTGCAGGGGACGGGATTTGAACCCAAGATTACAGACAAGACAACGATCGCAATACAATTTCTTTAAATTTATTTGTCACTTGAACCAAAAAATACTCCTATGAAATGCGCTACAATACCTACACCCCACCCAAATAAGGTTCCAGACATGATAGCAATTAATCCAGATACATCAGTTCTTGTCCACCAATATGCAAACAAACCAATATTCACCACCAGATAACAAGCAAAATGGATATAAAACCAAGTTTTACCCTTTGCTCGTTTGGTTGCTTTCTTCATTACTTCTTCATCCTTATCCATACATCACCACAGATGTAAAATAGTATAATATCTAAATAATACTTTCTAAAAAACAAAAAAACATCCTGATAAGTATTAATTGTTTCGCTATAAATGTTGAAAAGTGTAAAAAAGTATGCAGGGGAAGGGATTTGAACCCCAGTGTAATATTAAAAAAGTATATGTTTCTCCTGTTGATATAAAACGAGCAACCTTATAAGTAATTAGTCCATTTGTAATAAAGGAGAACAAAGATGAAAAAACACATTATAATAATAGGAGTCTGTCTACTTTTGATTACACTTTCGTTAAGCGGCTGTGAATTACTTGAGGAAGAGGAAGATTATATCACCGTTGTTGTCGTGGTTAATGTCCTGGTGAGTCTTCTTGATGCGAAAGGAGATTTTGTCGTCACCGATATTGCCGTAGGTACTCCTATCCAGATCACGATGATCAAGGACGGCGGGGAACGAACAATACTGAATAGGGTAACCGATGAATCCGGATCAGTTAAAGGAGGCACAGGTAGCTTTAAAGTCTATAAAGAACAGCCAGTCGAATGCATTGTCACCGCAACAGGGTCCTACAAGACGTATGCACCTGTGGAACCATATATTGCTACACTCAGCTGGGAAGAGATCGACGCTGCAGCTGATTTCGGAGGGACATATACCTGGACGGTTTATGCAGGGGTTCTTTTGCAGGATACGGAAGTATAATAAAAATAGCATAGCAACATTCAAGATATGTAAAACACCTCAATACGTTGAGGATACTCATTTCCTTTCAACAAATAATTTTTTGACAAGGAAAATCAATGTAAAAATTATGCAGGGGAAGGGATTTGAACCCACGATTACCGGTTAAATTCCGACAGACGAATAATAATTACTCCCATAAAAGACTACAATTTAGGGTTTTTCAGGTCATTCCTGGGAGGGCATAGGGTTCATGCGCTGGATGCCAGTCTATCATCACCCATGGAAGACAAAATGCATGGTCGTCGTCCTCCTCATTGAACATCCTATTCCCGAAAATCAATTTCGGCAAGACCCGCCCACGACCCCAATAGTTTTGATACCAGGTATCCGAGGTTCCATGATTTGTATAATACGCAAGCCCGTAACCTGCATTCATCAGAGTGTTATATTGAAACGTGTTATTCGATGAAAACTCAGATAATACTCCCCATTCTCCATGGTCATTGATGAGATTCCAAGAGATAACACAATTGACAGCATAATCTAACTTGATCCCGATATAGGTATTATTCGAAATCGTATTTTTAGTGATGAGCGTGGCTGATGACCCTGCTACGACAATACCAAATGCGTTTTTCGTTACAACATTGCTTGCTATAGTTTCATGATGATCGTAATGAATAAAATCACCGCCTGTCGAAATACCATCACAATCATTGTATGATACGGTATTGTTGGAGATACAGTTTTGTGATGTGTATCCATTGATTGAAATACCATCCCGGTTATGATGCACATAATTCTCGGAAACCAAGTTTCCATGGGCGTAATCAAGAACGACACCCTTAAAATTATTTCTCACGACGCAGCTAACGATAGTGCTATTATCAGAATGGATGTACAATCCTACATCATTATACATAAAATCACCACTGTTACATATAGTAAATCCTGTCAGCACCATCTGATTCGCGCGAATACTCACTACCATTCCCGTATGGTTTCCGTCAATGATAGTCGACCATTTACTTTCACCAATCAGCTTTATACTCTTATTGACGAAAACATGCTCGTAATAGATACCGGAAAACACGAACACAGTATCACCATCAGACGCATCATTGATAGCGTCCTGAATCCTCGTGTAGTTTCCTGGTCCACTCCCACCAACATACAACCAATTGCCTCTTGACGTTGGTAGAGGTTTCTCAGTATCCTGTGCTATCGCTGGAACAACACAGGTTCCGACGAACAAGAGAATGATTCCTATCGTCAACCATTTCCTTATAATCATTTCCTTCCCTCGATAGAAAAATAATCAACCCTTGTCTATTTAAATCTTCTTTTGGAGGGAAAAATTATGCAGGGGAAGGGATTTGAACCCACGTTTACCAGTACGACAAGGATTATCAATGATTGAACTCCAGGAGAAAACGAAGTATCGGGAAGGCATTTGGGAATCTTTCTAATAACCTCATCCAGAATTGTAGAAATGGTATATTGAATGAGAAAGGCATCGTGACTTCTAATGTTCCATATGGTCTCCAAAAGTTTTGTGTATCCTTTGCTCTTGCTCTTATGGTATAATCTCCTTTTTCACTGATTTTCATCACGCGTCATTCAGACAATTTCAGATGGTCACTTTTCAAGTCATCTCTACGATATCATAGGGTTTTTTTGCATGTATCCATTCGATGTTTAACCATTTTAAATACATAAATTGTGGGTCTTGGGGATATGGTTGAAATGGAGAATATATTTTTAATTCACCAAAGATTATCTTAGGTCCTATTGGAGTGTCACCCCAGTAATTTCTTTTCCATGTAATTCTGGTTAAAGATAAACTAAAGTCATTAGGGGCGACAACAAATGATGCATCATGATGATTTTGATAGATATTGTTTTTTTCAACAACTGTATGAAAACAGATGTTGATAAAAATTCCATACTCTAAATTATGGATTATGGTGTTTTCAGAGATAAAAGTATTATCTGCTGAACCTTCAACTAAAATTCCATATGAATTATTTTCTATACGGTTTTGTTCAATTTTATTATTCTCTGCGTTAAAATTCCAAATCACTATACCATTGTTATTTTTCCTTATCACATTTCTGGAGATAGAATTATTATCTGCAAATGCTATGAAGATGCCCTTTGGTGATTGTCCCATGGTATTGTTTTGTATTATGTTGTCGGTAATGATATTATTTTCAGAATAGATGGATATACCAATTGTGGCATTTTGAATAGTAAAACCGCTGAGCGTGGTATATGATGCTGGCCACTCCAAATGAAATACCCGATTCATTTGGCCTCCATCTATAATTGTTGTATTTTTATCCTCCCCTTTAATTGTGAGGTATGTTATATTTATTATACGAATGTCACTTTCTGGGTAGTAACCACTATAAACAAACACAGTATCCCCATCACTCGCATTATCAATCGCATCCTGAATCTTCGTATAGTTCCCAGGTCCACTGCCACCGACATACAACCAGTTACCTCTTGATGTTGATTGAGAAATCTTAGTATTCTGTGCTATTGTTGGTGCTATGGTCACACCAACGAACAATAGAATGATTCCAATCGCCAAACTTTTTCCCATTAGAGGATATTTCTTCATTTGTTTTCCTTCCTTTTTACATATAAATTCTTATTAAAATGAAAACCAAGCAAGTCGCATGAAGAAGAGAATAGTCTCGGAATGAACATTATTTGAATAATTCAGTTCATCAATAGTTGATTCTGGATTAACTATACAAGAGAATTGATAAAACCAAAACAGAGGTAATCTATCGGTACCTGCAAACCCTATATCAATTGTGTCACCTGATGCAAGACTACTACCACCAATACTGCCAGTAAACTTACGAACAGGAATAAGTGGTAGTAGACCAAAGGTTTTCCATCGTACAGTAACAGTAATATCAATGAATTTATCAGATGGAGTTGAAGTATTACCGATATTTTTAACCCTACAACTTAATTCTTGTTCATAAGCAGAATCACCAGGTCCAATTACTATGTCTTCGATAATCAAATCAGGTTTCTCTTCACTTGCTAAAACAGGTAGACATGCAGTCGATAAGAATAGCATTATGATACCAACAATGATGCTTCTTTTCAGGGTGTTCTTACCCATAGGTTTTCCTCCTTAAAGAATGATATAGAGTCCTTCGTTATTTAAATCTTTGTTAGAATGAAAAAAGTGCAGGGGAAGGGATTTGAACCCCTGGGTCTATTCGCACAAAAACTATG